>Ga0256841_1000620_pt1 | contig 35124 bp, 33 predicted proteins | sample 356308metaG_FD_185971 | JGI IMG/M metagenome (GOLD analysis project Ga0256841, IMG submission 185971) | Hydrothermal vent microbial communities from Mid Atlantic Ridge, Atlantic Ocean - 356-308 | ecosystem: Environmental > Aquatic > Marine > Hydrothermal vents | place: Atlantic Ocean: Mid... | reverse complement strand
TTGTTCCCTTGGCAAGAGCCGGAACGCGGAGCTGGCCTTTTCTTGAAGCCCCTAACCGATTGATCGATAAGGACAGGCCCGCTTGCCCTTGCCCGCGGACAGCGTTATCAGCCCTTGTTGTAGAATCGGGCAAGCGGGCTGAACGCGATATAGATTGTTGCCGAGTTAATAGCAGTCATTCTGGAATAAAAACGCGATATATTGATATAGTAACCCATTGTTCCATCAAGCCTGTTGCCATGAGTCCCGAGAAAGACACCAAACCCGAACCCATCTCCGATCAGCAACTACTGCGCGCAGCCCGTTCTTTCGAGGCCATGATGCTCAGCCAGATCGAGATTTCCGCCAAGCTTGCGGACGATCTCAAACACGCCATCCGCATCGGCATGGCGGTTCTGGCCCTGATCGCCATTTCCATTCTGGTGCTGCTCCTGACTCTGTCATCCCAGATCAACCGCATCTCCGACGTGGTGCTGGACATGAACACCAATTTCTCTTCGGTCACCGTGCGCATGGATCAGATGTCCGAATATATCGACTCCATGGCCAAGCGGGTGGCCCTGCTGCAGCTCATGGATGACCAGACCGCAGCCATGAAACAGGAGATCACCACCATCACCACGGACATGGATCGCATGCGCCAGACCATCAGTGACATGGGCAAGCAGGTTACCAGTGTGCGTCAGTCCGTGGACGGCATGTCCACTTCCATCAGCCACATGGACGACCAGGTACAGCTCATGGCGGCAGACATGCAGCACATGGCCAAGCCCGCCAGAAGCATCAACAAGATGTTTCCTCTTCCATAGGAACACTCCTCCATGGCTCAGAAGGAAAAACGCATGTTCATCGATATGGTCGGGCGCCTGAGCTGGGAGACCCAGCTGCATCTGGACGAACGCCAGCACCATTTCTATATCAACAAGATCATCGTCCTGATCATTTCCGTGATTCTCATCATCCTGGCTGCCATCAATGTCTACTATGTGGCTGTGTTGTATGAAGACCTCAATGGCATCGTGGACAATATGGATTCCATGCACAGCAACATGAAGAAAGTCTCCAGACGCATGGTGCGCATCACCGACAATATCAAGGAATTCGAACACTACATGCGGCGCATGGACAACATCGTGCGCAATACCGGCGAGATGGCGGACATGATGCCCTCGATCTCCTCCAGCATGCATCAGATGGAAGCGGAGATCGCCGTCATGGATACGGATATGGGACGCATGGCTGCGGGCATGGCCCATATCGACCGACGTTTCGAACGCATGACCCAGGGCGTGGCCGTCATGCGCGTACATGTAAGGGAAATCGCCCGTCCCATGGGTTCTCTCAACCCGTTCATGCCCTGACAGAAGGATTCAGGAACCGGATCGGTAGGCCGCAATGATTTCCGCCAGGGCGGATTGCAAATCATGTTGCGGCTGATAACCCAACTCCTGCACCAGCGGCCGGCCATCGAAACAGGCCGAGGCAGTCAATTTTCGTAATCGTTCGCGACTCAAGGGCATGGGGCGTCGCAGCAGCCTCTGCAGCAGATCACCCACTCCTGCGCCCAAATGCAACAACCATACGGGAATCCGCGAAGGAGTGGGGTTTCTCCCCAGAGCCATACTGATCCATTCATAGATTTCTCGACTGGAGTAGTCGCGCAGATCAGTCACGGTGAACACTTTCCCGGCAGCCCGGGCATGGACAGCTGACAACAGCAGAGCCTGGATCGCGTCATCCACAAAAACCAGAGAGCGCCGGTCGGCAAAATCCGGCAGGGAAGGGAAATGCCCCCGGTCGATGGCGGCAATCATTTGCGCGATTCCACCCTGACGGGGAAACCCGTACACGGGCGCCAGACGTAATACAGTGACCTCAGGAAGTTGATCCCCTTCTTCCAGCAACAGAGACTCTGCCTCCTTTTTGCTATGTGCATAGAGACTCGTGCTGCCATCGATCACTCGGGTGGAACTGGCAAATACCAGACGCCGAACACCCGCCTGGCGCGCCGCAGCGGCAAGATTGCGCGTGCCTTCGACCGTCACCTGGCGGTGCATGGGATGCTCTTCCGGGTGAGGATCATCCTCTGCCGGAGCATAACTGGCCAGATGAATCACCACTTCCACGCCTTCCAGGGCGGATGTCAGAGTAGCAGGACAGAGCAGATCGCCCTCCACTGCCTGCAGGTCATCCCTGCTTTGTTCTGGTGGTTCGCGATACAGGGCGCGCACCGGCATGCCGGCTTCCAGCAGCACATCCAGCAGGCGCGTGCCGATGCGGCCCGACGCGCCAGTAACCAAAATATCCGTGCCCCGCAGATCATTGCACAGGGATTGCAGCCGCTCATTCATGATCGCCTGAACAGCCCATGCACGCCATCACGCGCCGCAAGCATCAAAAAACGCAGGTAGATGGCGGGCACGACCACAATCGAACGGAGCAGACTCCCCTGCCCGGCCAGATATTTGCGATAGTAACGAGCCATCCCCCGGTGCTTGTGCCACAGCACCCGCACGGGCGAAGACTTGCTGCAATGTCCCTGGTAATGCACCACTTCCACATCCGGAACAAACAATATCTTCCAACCCGCATCCGCAAAACGCCGGCACCAGTCCAGATCCTCACAATGCATGAAGTAGCCTTCATCCAGCAGACCAACATCCGCCAGCGCCTTGCGCCGCAACAACATGAAAGCGCCGGAAATGGCTTCCACGAACTGAGGACGATCAGGAAGGGGCTGTCGATGCAGATCCATGGCCTGACTACGCCCCAGGGCCTTGCCCGCCCCGCTGCCCAGGGTAGGCAGCTCTCTTCGGCAACCACGCTGTTCGCTGCCATCCGGATTGAGTATCCGGCAGCCGGCCATGCCCACATCCGGATAATCCGCCATCGATTCCAACATTCCTTGCAGGGTATCGGGCTGAAGCAGACAATCCGGATTCAGGAGAAGCACGAAGTCCGCATTCCCTGCCGAAAGCCCCTGATTGGCTGCCGTGGCAAAACCAAGGTTTTTCTGGTTCTGCAGAATCTGCGCTTGCGGATACTCTGCTCCCAGTCGCTCAATACTCCCATCAGAGGAAGCATTGTCCACCACCACCAGCCGTATCGGAAGACGACTGTCCAACACCGCCTGTACTGCCTGCAGCAACAGATCCCCGCCATTGTAATTGACGATGACCACATCCACCTTGTTGCTCTGGCGGGTCATATCAGCCAGGCGTCAGTCCTTGCCATCCGGGTTGTACTGGGCCTTTTTCAGGTTTTGCAACAGCTGCAGATTGTGTTCGTAAGCCTTGGCCATCTTGCGTACCCCGCTTTCCTTGAGATAGCCCTCATTGCCCACCGCAAGAAAGGTTGCGTATTGTCCGGAAGCCAGCATGAAGGCCGTATTCACCAGATCCGTGTTGTTGCCCTCGTCCTTAAGACGATTGGCCACGGCGATAAACTGATCCATCATGCCGAGTATCTGTTCATCCCTGTTGGGCTTGTCGCTCATTGCACATACCTCTGTTGAATTATTGGGGTTTCCGGTTTTTCTGGATATCAATTTGCGCAATTATCCCACAACTGCTTCCTCACAGGGCCGCAATCATTGCCTGTCGCGCTGATGGCGGATTTTCAGGAAGGGGCGTTCCACGAACCAATACGACAGGGAAGATACCAGCAGCACCGGCACTACCGCCCATAGCAGGCTGTTGAGCAGGGGAGCATGTTCGATCAATCGTGGAAGCTGCGCCTTGTGCAGCCATTTGATCAATGGAAAATGCCACAGATACAGACTGTAACTGATCAGCCCAAGATACATGAGCACGCGACTGGCCAGCAGCCGCTGCACAAGCCCCTTCCCCAGAGTCAGGGCCAGCACCACCATGGCAATACTCAAGCCTGCCAGACTGTTCCAGATGAACAGCGACCAGTGGCCTCCCCAGTAGGTCAAACCCAGCGTATTTACCGCGCCAATGGGTTGTATCCGGTGGATATACCAGGCCAGCGCCGCAAAACCGCCCAGGCCGGTCAACAGCAGCAGCTGCCGCCATCTGTAGAGAACCGCCTTCTCCCCTTTTTCCCGGACAACGGAAAACAGCCAGGCCGCCAGCATTCCTGCAACGAATTGATCCAGACGCCCCGGCAACTGGTTCAGCCACCAGTTTTTCAGGCCCACGCTCATGTCCTGCAGAAAAAAGCCGAACAGAAAATAACGGTAGCCCAAAACCAGCAGCATTGCGCCCAACAACAGCCAGCCCCAGCGCGGCGGCGCCAGGGAGAATGCCAGAAGCGGCAAAATGAGATAGAAATCGAATTCCACCGGGAGCGTCCAGTAGACGGGATTGAGCTGGGTTTCCGGACTGCCCAGAATATTGTGCAACATCAACAACTGGGGCAGCAGATCCCGTACTGATGGCAAGGCCCTGCCTGCCAGCAGCATGATGAGCAGCAGAATCAGAATCTGAACATAGTAGGCCGGCAACACCCGCAGCAGCCTGCGACGAAAATACTCCCTTGTTTTCACCGCTGGCCGGTTACCAAGCCAGGCCTGACAGTACGCCAACCCCAGGACAAACCCCGAAAGCACGAAGAATATATCCACCCCCGCCCAGCCGGTTCGCACCAGCGGAGTAAGGTCGATATGCATGTCACCGAGATTCAGCTCATAGGCAGGGCGGCCGGCAAACCCCCACAGATGCCACAAGGCCACCCAGACAGCAGCGATACCCCGCAGTCCGGTCAGAGCATCCAGATAGATGCGGGCGCTGGTGCCTTTCTTCTCCAGCTCGAAGGCGCTGTCAACGGTATTCATGGGGTACACTGATTTCAGGCGACACAAACGACGGTGCCGGAAGACCTCGGAGCCTGTCGGATTTGACCGATCGAAGCGAAAATCACTGGGGTGAATTAAATCAGTTTATCGAATGAGGCGAATAGCCGGTCTATTTAACGAATTCGATAAACTGATTTAATCGTCCTCCAGGGATTTGCAGCCGATCAGCGTTAAATTCGACAGGCTCCTGGCTTCCGGCACAAAAAAACGCAATCGTCGCAAAAACAATCAGCGCTGGCGCAAGGTAGCCGTCCGCAGGGCCGGTTTTCTTTCCTGAATCAGTTTCACCGTAACCGCTTCCAGCGCCTGAACACGGGCAGCCAGATCTTCCTGTCTGGCCAGGCGTTCTTCCAGTTCGGCAATACGGGCTTCCTTCTCCTGCAGACGCTGATTCAAAGCCTTGATGGCCGCCAGGGCAACCCCGGCGGCATCCACCATGGAAATCCGCTTGTCCGAACCACCCAGACCGAAGGCAGCATAAAAGTCCTGGGCCATGGGGCCGATATGGCGCTGATCCGGGCTGCTCTTGTAACTCCATGCGCTCACGGGAACCTGTTGCAGGCGATCCAGAATGGATTGACTGTCTATATCCTCGAAAGCGGTCTTGGCGTTGCGGTCAGAGGTTAACACAACATTATTTGCTGTCACCGTACCCGTGACCGTCATGTTACCGTTGGCATCCATATCCATACCAACACCATTTTGGCTAATACTGAACTTGAGGCCATTGCCAATCACCCATTCGAGACCTGTTGCCGTGTTGAGCAGCCCCAACTTTACCTCGTCGCTATTTTCCAGCAACAGCTCCGTCGTCTCTCCCGTGGCATCATCCCTGACGATATGCAAGGCTGCCTGAGGATCATTGGTACCAATCCCAACATCACCGCCAGCGGTCACATAAAAACTTTCCGCGGCCATTGCCAGACCGGAGACTCCCGTCAACAGGATTGCCAGAATCAAACCTTGTTTCTTCATCACTCTCTCCACTACGAATCAAAAGACGGTGCCGAATCCGAAAGCCAGCCGCCATTCATTTGTCATGCGTCACTTGATATCAAGAGGCGGCGGGCCCGCTACACGAAATTCACTCCCCGCGGTTACCTTGAATGGCCCCCAGATACTCAACCCCCTGCCGCTATCCACGCTAAAGGTACTGCCGCCTTTAACCGACACGGGCCCCAGCAGCGCAATACTCTGGGATGCATAGTAGTCGGCTACGATGGGTACGTCAGGAGGATAAGACAGGGGTTCATGGTTGAAACCACCAAATACCGTATCCGCGACCACGATATAATCCGGCCTGGGCAGTTCGCAGGTAACATCGCTGTCGTAACGGGCGCCGGAAATACTCACGGTTTCCCAGTTTGCCTGGCCATGCACTGAACCACCCCGCGGGGCGCATTTGCTTGTAGCGGCAACAGTATTGTCCGGATCCATGGGATCGGGGATGAGGTCGCCATCACTGTCACCAAAACAACTGCCTTGCGCGGTAACCACGATGTTGCCGGCGACATCCATATTCAGCGATTCGAAAACACAACTGCGTTCGATGGAACCGTCTTTCACAATCATGCTGCCGGGAGAATAGTTTACCGCTCCCTCTTTTAACGCAGAAGCACAACGACTTCCATCCAGATGCAATACACCGGCATAATCCTGCGACATCACATCCGTCTCGCAGGACATTTCAAAATCGTCGTCGCGCAAGGTGAAGAAAACCGGCCGGGAAATCACACAACTGTTGGAAGCGGTAACGACAATTCGCCCTTTGTCATCAATGTGCAGAGAGGAAAATCCACAGCGTTTCTGTCCCAGCACCAGCTTGCCAGCGCTGACCGGATTGTTTACCAGGGAATCCTGACAATCCGGGTTACTGACGATCACATCTCCCCAGGAGTTCTGGGTAAGACTGTCGACTCCACAGGACACCACCCTTCCCAAGGCATCCTCAATGGAGATCTGCATGGAAGCCTGAACACTGCCCAGGAGAAAAAAAGCCAAACCAGCCAGAATCAACATCCGGTACATGCCCGGAAAAACTTTGTTCATCGGCGACACCCAAGCCCCCTCCTCAACAAGAAAATAGTTGCACCGAACCCATACTACTGTTTTCACGAGAACAATCAAGCCTGAGCAGAAGCACGGAAAGCCTTTGTGAGCGCAGTCACAGAGACTTTTGCCGGGCGGCTGAACCAAGCATTTTTCAGGGAATCTCGAAAAATTCCTTCCATGAAATTTTTCTCGTCGTAAAGAGAAAATGCGATTTCCTCTTTGCTCACATTTTCAATCACTTGTGGTGATTGAAAATGGTGGGACATCCCCGTCCCACTCGGGCATCTCGATTTTTCGAGATGCCCTTTACTCAATCGCCCCTCAGTTCGTGGATAGGCTTGCGTGACAGCCTGCGCTTGATTTTTCTCTGTACGCTTACCGGTACCAGGCGCGACATCAACCGTCCTACCCGTCCCTGACGAAGCGCCAGCAGGTGAATCAGCAACTGTTCACGCAAACCACGGTTTCCCTGTCCGGATTCCGCCTGACGTGACTCCCGAAGCAAAACCTCCACCCATTCCTCTTCCAGGCAAACGGCAGCCGGATCTTTCGATTCGGCAGTCTCGGACAGATAGACCTGCCGATAGAAATCTGGCCCGGCCTCCGGCCAGGGCTGATCCTCCCAGACCAAAGCCTCTGTTTCTCCTTCAGACAACTTGTCTGACGCATGAGAAAACCACTCCAGCCATTCTTCCGTGGACATTGTCCAGGGAAGAACCCAGGTCAGGGGCCTCCCCCGCAGGCGCTCCGGAAAAGCACCCAGGTCCGGCGCCACCAGCGGCAGCCCGGCCGAAAGGACTTCGCTCAGGGTATAGCTGTAGGTTTCCGGCCAGAGAGCGGTAAACCAGACCATATCCGGCCGGATTTTTTGCAGATGCCGGGGCAAATCCGCTTCGGCATAGGCACCGTGTTCAATTACCGCGGGATCCAGAGGACGGTAGGCATACCCCAGAAGATGAAACTCCAGCGCCAGCCCTTGTTTTTTCGCGCCGATGGCGACTGATTCCAGTACATCCGCCCCTTTTTCCGGACTCAGGGCGCCAAGCACCAGCACTCGCAGGGCCCGGTCACCGAGCTGCGGCCTGAGCGTCGCCGGCCAGGGCATGTTCTGCTCGCTGTCCGGGTGCCAGGCGACCAGGTACGCCGCCTCGGGAAAATATTTCCGGTATTCAGTCACCGTCCAGGCGGAAGGCGCAATCACTCTTTGCGCACCATACAGCAGGCGCTTCTGGTTTTTCTGCCACTCTTCCAGACTCACGCTCAGTGGATAGGAGCTGGCCTGCGCCTGAAGATCCGGGGTATAGCGCCCCCTGGCATCGGTCTGGCTGGGGTGGGCATTGATGAAGTAATAATCATGCAGGGTGACATCGAAAGGCAGCCCAAGGTCATCCGGCAGCCCCCACAGACAGGTTTCCAGCCCCAGGGTGTGATGGAAATGGATCCGCGACAAACCAATACCCGCCAGCAGCTGGCGCAAGCGGGGATACATGGAGGGCAGATCGAAAAACAGCCTGGGCGCATCATCTTCATGGCCGAAGGCCAGATAAATCCCCCGGCCTTCCACCGGCCGGATGACGAGGCTGTCCATCTGCCCGGAAAGCCATTGCGAAAGCTCGCGGATATGTTTTTTGGTGCCGCCGCCCAGATGATGGGTCAGATGCAACAGCTTTTTTCTCGGTGAAGCTCGCAGCATCTCCAGCAGCACCCGAACCCGATAGACCAGCGCTGGATCTTCATGCACATGTTTTTCCACCAGCAGATGGTAATCAGGATGCAGTTTCTTCAGAATCTCCTGCGCGCGGGCAATACGCTCTTCCTGTTCGTGGGAAAAGCTGACCCCGCCTTCATGATAAACAAAGGTGTCGCAGCACAGTACATTCCGCCAGCCCAATGCGGCAGCACGACGGCAAAAATCATTTTCCTCGCCATAGCCCCGGCCAAAGCGCTCTTCATCGAACAGACCGGTTTGCTCCAGACAGTCCCTGCGAATGTACTGGCAGAAACCCACTCCGGTGGGGATATCCACCAGCCTGCCCCGGTTGACCCGGGAAAACAACCTGTCCAGCTCCGCCACCGGCCAATGCCTGGGCAGCTCGCTGGACTGACAGAAACGGGGAAAGCTGCATATGGTGGCGTTATTGGAGAAGGGAGTAACCGTACCAATGCGCTCATCGGCATAGGCGGCCGCCACCAGCCGGTCCAGCCAGTCATTGGCTACTTCGGTATCACTGTTGAGAAGCAGTACATCGTTTTCGCCACTCAGGCTCATGCCACGGTTCACCGTGGCGACGAACCCCATATTGTGCGGATTTTCCAGCAACAGCACCTGTTCATGCGCCGCGGCAAGGGTTTCCAGATATTCCCGGATTGCGGGATCAGGAGAAGCGTCATTGATGATGATCAGACGGCAGGGCGTCTGCTGTGGATATTTCAACACCGATGACAGACAGCGCTGCAAGGCCTCGGCGCCGCCATAAACAGGTACGATGACATCAACCAGCCCGGCATTCATTGTTTTTTCTCCAGCGCCAGCAGCTTCACTGCCAGCTTGACCACGGGATGCAGACGTATGCTGCGCAGATGCTCCAGTTCTTCCTGCACTTGCTCGATAAGGAGATTCGCCTGTTGCAGTTGTTGGTCCCGTTCCTCCACCACAGACCCGGCATGTTCCAGTTCCGCGGCCATCTGTTGCAGCTGCCGATCCCGTTCTTCCACTATCTTCCGGGCATACTCCAGTTCTTTCGCCAGTCCGGACAGAGCCATGTCTTTTTCCGCGATGGTATCCAGCGCCTGTTGATGAGCATCTCCCAGCTCGTGCCATTCATTGTTGACCCGGAACAGGCTGGCATTGCAGACTTGCAGCCCATGCGCCAAGGGGCCAGCGCCGGCAAGCAGGGATTCAAATTCATCCCACAGCAGATCCAGCTTTTGAGTATCTGGATTCTCTTCCCGCAGAAGCTCGTAGGCTTGCGCCGCCAGGTTCACCAATGGCATGCTTTCGCCCTGAAAACTGCTGTGCTGATGCCGCAGCCCAGGGTCTATTTCCGCATCGACTTCGGTCGCGGCCTGCTCCATGGGCAGGGGCCAGGACAGTCCCAGCGACTTTTCCACATGGCGTACAACAGGACGCCAGTCCGCGAGAAGACGGGCATAATCCATACTTGCGCGCGGCATATTTCTGCTGTTGCACTCACTTTCCCGGACATAACGCAACCAGAGCAGATTCGCCCTTATAGTATCGAGGGGATCGCGACGGCACAGAGAAGCCGCCACTTCCCAAGGCGCCCGCAGGGCCAGCACTACCAGCGGCTGCCATCCCAGCGCTTCGGCAGCTTCCTTCCAGAAAGGCAACGTCAGGCAGAGCCGGGGATCCTTGAGTGCCGCCAGGGAAACGCCATCGAAGGTATTGGAAAGAAAACTTTGCGCCCGGGTCTGTAACTCGCGCACCTTGGGAGCTGCCCAGCAGCCGTCCGCCAGCGGTTGAAAGTCATACCAGCGGCGCCCAAGGGCTTCCAGCAGCGCTTCATTGATGGCCACCAGCTCCTTGTGTTCCCAGAATCCCCTGGCATTGACATCCGCCTGGGCCTGCAACAGATCCTTCCCCACCTCCGCCCCAAGCAGGTTGAGCACCCGCGTCAGCACCGAGGTGCCACTGCGGTGCATGCCCGTTACCAGTATCAGCTGTTTTTCTGGCATCTCATGGCCATCCCGTTCTGTGCGCCCGTACCGAGGTCGTCGGGGCAATGGCATTCAGAATCATGTAAGCTTCGCACATAATCCGTGATGATACGTGTTTTTACCGGTCATATGAATCATGAGTGACAGCACAAGTTACAGTTTTTCCTTCAGTTACGATCTGACCCCGCAGAGTCGTACCGACGCTGGAGATGAGGATCTTGTCGCTTTCGATGTCTGCCTGGAATATCTTTTGCCCGATCAGCAGGTTTTTCTGCACAGCCCGAACTCTGGCAGGCAAGCCATGGTTACCCATGACGTTCTGATCTCCCTGCATCAGTGCAACCGATTCAGAACCCTGAAGGAACACAATCAGCAGCTGCAAAAAACCATTCCTGATCTGGCGGGGCAAACCGAGGATATCAATCAGGTACTCAACAGCGTAAACCAGATGGGACTGATGCTCTCGGCCACACAGAAAGCACAGAAACTGTATTTGGCCGACACGCCTCTCCCCACGGAAACCGGATTTTGTTGTTGCATTCTCAGCTGTGACCGCCCCCAAGCGGTTTCCCGCCTGCTGCAAAGCATGGCAGAAAATCATCAGTTTCATGACGACAACCGCTATTTTCTTGTCGACGACTCACGCCAGACAAAACACCAGCAACAGAATCGTCAATTGTGCGAAAGCTTCTCCCGGAAGCAGCAGGTCAGACTGGAGTATTTTGGGCCAGAGGAACAAACCCGGCTGCTTCACCAACTCGAACAGGCATTCCCGGATCACAAGGAAGGCGTCAAGCATTTGCTGGGCGAGCAGCACAAGGACAAGCCCACCTATGGCCGAACCCGAAACTGGGCCTTGCTCCTTGGCAGTGGCGGCAAACTTGTTGTCATCGATGACGATGTGCTTTTTCAGCGTGTTGCCATTGCAAAGGAAACCCGTTCTGTGGCGCTTACATCCGCCATACGCAGCGCAGATTTCTTTTCTTCACCTGAGGAATGGCAAGAACACATCGACAGGGAAATATTTGACCCAACCGCCGAGGCGTTCACCAAAGCCCTGGGACGAACCCTGCCTGAAGCTCTGACGCTACTGACCAGGAAAAAACTGCCCCCGAATGCATTTCGTCAACTCAATCCGGTGGATTATGCAAATTACCAGCCTGAATCCCGAGTGTTGATTACCTCTTGCGGCAGTGTTGGCGATCCGGGAACATCCGCAAACAGCTGGCTCTACCTGCTGGACGAAGACTCACGCCAAAACCTGTATGCCTCTGAAAACCGCTATCGACAGCACATCCAAAATCGCAACATGTGGTCCGGCAGAAAAGAATATGCTTTTCTGAACAGCTTCGTGCTGATTTCCCAGATTACCGGTATCGATGCCAGCCGATGCCTTCCTCCCTATTTCCCCTTGCTCAGGAACGAGGATCTGCTGTTCGGAGAGATGTTGCGTTACATGCATCCTTCCGCGCTACAACTGGATCTTCCCTGGGCGGCCCCCCATCTGCCTCTGGAAGACCGCAGATGGAAAAAGCACCTTGCCATGACGCCACCACAGCACGGACTCCTTTCTTTTTCTGCGGACATGGTCAGCCGACAGCGGCACCAGAATCCAGCCGCTACTCCCGAAGCGCGCCTGCAATCCCTGGCAGACCAGTTTCACTCATTGGCGGACATGGCTGATGAGGAATTTCGCAAACGATTGATCGAGGCAACTTTGCAACATACGACCAGCCAGTTGCATCAGATGCATGACATACTCGCACAGAGTCCCAAAGCGCCCGACTACTGGAAAACCGACATGCAAGCCATCCTTCAGAGCTTGCAAAACAGCCTCACCAGCCCCCCAAACGGCCTTGTCGATCTGGATGGAGACGCCCAAATGCAACGAAATACGGCCCGGTATCTGTGGCGAGCTTACGCAAAAGGCCTGCAAGCCTGGAGCCTTTGTACCGAATGGATGCAGAACAACCGTTGATCAAGGTATTGTCTTGGCCTTTCGGCAGCAGTTGAAGCAATCGGGACATCGTTCAGATTTCCGCTTCATAAGCATCCAGCACCTGCCGCACATCACCCTGCATCCTGGAAACACCATTCTCTATCCATACCACCCGATCACAAAGCTTGCGCATCGTGCCAATATCGTGTGACACCAGAATGACACTGCGGTTGGAACGGATACGCCTGTGTATTTCATCTGAAGATTTTTTGCGGAAAGCGGCATCGCCGACCCCCAATACCTCATCGATAAGAAGCACATCAGGATCGGCCTGCATGGCTACAGAAAATCCCAGACGGGCGCGCATTCCGGCGGAATAACTGGCCACCGGCTCATCGATGAAATCCTCCAGCTCGGCAAAAGCCACCAGTTCTTCCATGTTTCTTTCGAGCTGGCGCCTGGGAGCCCCCAGCAACATCCCGGAAAGAACCGCATTTTCTCTTCCGGTAAGCAGCGGCACAAAACCGACTTGCAGCGAGAGCATGGATGCCGTCACCCCACTGTTGCGTATAACCCCCTTATCCGGCTCGATGATGCCGGCAATCACCTTGAGCAAAGTGGTCTTGCCAACCCCATTGCGCCCAATGATGCCCAATGTTTCACCCTGCTGCAGGGTCAGAGATACATCACGCAACGCCCAGTAGCGCTCTCCGCGCCATGGGTTGCGTCCCCGCCTGAATGCAACACCCACTTTTTCCAGACTCAGCACTGCAGTCATGCCAGCCTCGGATACAAGCGATCCCAACGCTTCAGCAAATACTGCCCCAGAACCAACAATACCAGCGAGAGTAGCAGCACATAGAACAACCCCGGAACATCCGGCCATTGCCCGTTCAGCAACACATCACGCCAAGCTCTGATGACGTGTACCATGGGATTCAGGGACAACAGCCAGGACAGCCACCCCTGCAACTGGCTGGTATCGAAAAACACACCGGACAAGAAAAACATCAGCATGAGCACATTGTTCATCAGCAATTTCAGATCCGGCCACAATGGCGTCAGGGCAGATATGGTGAAAGCCACGCCGGTAATCAACAGCAGCTGCAACCCCACCAAAGGCAATATTGCCAGCCAGTACAACGACAGGGGAAAGCCGTAGATCAACAAAAATACCAGCAACAGTCCCAGCGTTACCAGGAACTTGACACTGTTCTTGAGAACAATTACCGCGGGAAAGAACAGCTTGGGCATATATACCTGTGACATGAGTCCCTTGCCCGCGCTAATCGAGGTAAGAGACATGCGCACTGAAGTATCAAACCATTTCCAGGACACCAGCCCTGTCAGCAGCCAGGGAACAAAATTTTCGCCCCCTCTTTTCAAGGCCACCGCAAAGATAATGTAAAAGGCGCCCATATAGAGTAACGGTTCCAGCACCCACCAGAGCATGCCCATATAGCCTCTCGCCGCTTCAACTTTCAGATCGGCCCGGGTCTTGTACAGAATGAGCTGCAGATAATGGGGCGTCATCCGCTATCCCCAATCCGGAACAACAGGGGAACTTCCAAAACCTTGGGATGCGATATCCCATGCTCCCAGAGTCCATCTTCGCCCCAGCAATCGCCGTGATCCGCACAGACAATCACCGTGGAAGAGGAAAATGCCACCAGAAGAGGCGCCAAACGCCTGTCCACCCACTCCAGGGCGGCAATCTGACGGCGCCGCGATTCGGCGGCATCATTGTCATCCGCAAAAGGCACGCAAGGATTGTAGTCCGCCGACCAGGGAGCGCCCTCATAATAATAGGGCACATGGGTTTCCCCCAGATTCAGAAAAGCAAACACGGGAGATTCCGGCGTGGCGGACAATTGATCCGCCAGCCAGTCGAGCTGACGCCCGAGAGACCAGGTGTTGCCCGGATAGTAGAATTCCTGAAAATCGGCTATCAGATTGGCGGCGGTTTCCGTTTTCGGATTGAACCAGCCGACCGCCCCGGTACCCAGGGTGCGATAGCCGCGCCGGGCAAAACCGTCGATGATATTTCTGCCGTGCAACAGAAAATGTTCTTTCCCTTGGCCTGCAATCCCGCCCTGGCTCATGCGAAAGATCTTGCCGAATTTCGGGTTGACCCCGGTCTGCCGCGCCATGGCGTCCCCCGGAGTAAAGCCCATGAACATGGCCATGTGGGAAGAATAGGTGAAATTTCCCGGCGCCATGGCGCGGTGTAAATCTCCTACCGATTTCATTGCCGGGATGTCCGCCTGCAGGAAACTGTCATAACGGCAGGAGTCCAGCGTCAGAAAAAGCACCGAACGGGAGGACTGTGGCAGGAATACGGGCTCGGACATGGATCAGAATACTACCAGATCAACCGCCGATTTTCGCTTCAGCCCGACACACTGACAATGAGACATCGGGAAAAGGCGAATGCCGGTGCGGGACAGGAACATCCCGCCATTCACATTTTGCGACAAAAATACTCTTTGGAAGGATTTTTTCTGACCTGCAACACAGCGCTGCAGGCAAGCCTGAACACGGAGGTTCAGGTTAAGGCTTGTCCTGAAGAGCCGGCTTGGCAACGAAAGACTCAAAAAGGCTTTCATCCACCTTGGCCCTGGGATCAGTCTTCACCTTGAGCCAATAGTCGGTATTGATCTCGTTTTCAGCCTTTTGGCGCACACGAGCTATCAGTTCTTTCTTTACCTCATCAAACGGCTTTACGCTGGATGCCGTCTTTTTGTGCAAGGCAATGAGATGCCAGCCGAAACGGGTTTTCACCGGCTCACTTATATCCCCCGGTTGCATTTTCTTGAGAGCATCATCGAAAGGCTGAACCATACGTCCTTCATTGAAGGTACCGAGAGAACCACCCTTGGACGCAGTACCTTCGTCCATGGAATATTGCTTTGCCGCTGCGGCGAAATCCATTTTGCCCGACAGGATTTCATCACGAATTTGACCCATCCTGCTTTTCAGGGTCTTTTCATCTTCGCCTTTGTCGGCAGTTAGCAAAATGTGGGAAGCTTCATAGGTAGCAGGCGTTTTGAACTTGTCCTTTTCCATGAGGTACAGCTCCCTGGCCGCTGCTTCATAGTCCACATCATCGCCAATCAGCTTCTGCTGTACATCCCGCACTTCTGCGTTAGCCAGAAGATTCTGCTCATAATGCCACAGCTTGGCCTGGATCACGGGATCCTTGTCCAGGCCCTTTTCTTTCGCACGTTTTGCCGCGACTTTCACCATATAGGTACTGTCCATGATGTCGCGGATCTTCTTGGGCTGGGTAAGCACCAGTTTTCTCGTCTCTTCCGGTATCGTGAGCAATACTTGACGTAGCTCCCCCAAGGTCAGATCCGTTTCAGGTCCATCAATAAGGATTTTGCCATCGTCGTCGGCAGCCCAAACCAGGGTAGGCAGAATGAAGGCAAAAAGAATCTTTCCGATTGTTCTCATATTGTAGTTACCGTTGCAATTGGCAAGTTTTACTTGGCGTGAGTTTACACAATCAAAAAAACTGCGGCCACCTAGGTAGCCGCAGTTGAAACATCGTGATGGCGGGCAGCGCTTACCACACCAGCCAGTAGGTACCTGCTTTCGCACCGCTGACGCGGAAGTAATAGGTTTTGGCCGGATCAAGCAAACAAGAATACTGATACTGCTCAGAATATCCTATTTGAACCCCTTCTTCCCGATCTACAGCAATCGTACAATATGTGGTGTCAGGTGAATCCTGGTTATAAGACTCACTTAGTGAAATGGTAACGGGTAAGCTGGACGCTGTTACATAACGTAATCCAATAGTCGCTCCATAGTAGGTGCCTACCCGTTTCCCCGGTGGGATGGTATACACATGAGTGATTCCCGCATCTCTGGTGATATAACGTATTTCACCCCCTGTGGTCGAAATATCAAGATCTGGTGTCTTGCATACAATAGTGCTGGAATTTACACAAGCACCACTGGAGTTTGAATCCCCTTGATTCACTGTCACGCTGATGGTGCCGGTAACCGCATTGGGAGCCGCACTGCTGTCAGCGATACGATAGGTAAAGCTGTCAGGTGTGCCATCTGCCGATACGGTTCCCACCGGGGGAGCATAATAAGTGACGACATTACCGGATACCGTGGCGGAAGCCCCGGTAAGTCCCGGCTGGGTGGCAATGCTGACGGTATAGGGCAATTGCACGATGACGCCAGTAGAAACATCCTTGGTCGCCGTAGTTCCCTCCGTGACCGCAGGCAGGGTGTAATCGGCCACATTTGCCGGGGTGTCCGTTGCGCTGCCGCTACCGCAATCGCCATCGACACTCAAAGTCACCTGCCCTGGCGTGGTTTCCAGACTGGTAAGGGTTCCACAGGACTGATTATTGACAGTGACATTCGTCGCTGCAGCCCCATACTGAGGTATAAGCAGACCGACACAGATCAACGGCATGACACCAAACAACACGGACTTGTAATTCATATGTAATACACCTTGAATCGGATGGGGGTAGTAAATGGACACATCAATAATAGTATCATAACAGACTGGTCAAACCGGGAAGAGTTCCACAATCCGGCCGAACATGTGGCCGCTTTTCACAAAATCCCGCATTCATCCACGACGGCACAATCTGGCTGGCAAAAAAAAGGGCTGCCGAAGCAGCCCTTTTTTCGATCATGAAGCGATCTTACAGGTTACCACCCATACCGCTACCAACGGTAAAGGCAGGTTGACCTACAATGCTACGCTCGTAAGCATGGTTGACAGCCGCAGCGTAGGAAGCACCTACACCTACGTTGCTGTTACCCAGCACAGTAGCTTTGAAGCCGATAACGGGCAGACCGTTGTAAACAGTGCCGTTAAGGGACGTCATGGTATGCGCTGCTGCGTTGAAGGTCATTTTGGCCCAACCGGCATTTCCGGGCAGGGCGCTGTTGCCGAAACGGATCTCGGTATTTTCCGCGCTGAACACGTCAGAGCTGTCGCCATACTGAACGACGTTAGCCTCGTAGCACAGGCTCAGAGTCTGTGTGGGGGGAGGCGGAGATACCAGGGAACCGTCCGGAGACAGTTGACCTTCTTCACGATCATAGATGGTCATGCCAATCTCTTCACAGGCCTTGCCGTCACCGTCGGTATCACCTGCAAAGGTATGAGTGAAGGGAGCTCTAGCAGTAACGCCATTCACATACAGACTCTTGGTGGGGAAGGTCACGATCCAGGCAGTGCTGGCCTCGGTAGCCGGGTTCACGGTGTATTCGTTCATCAGGGCGGAAGCCATGAGAACTGCAGACACGGCATCTTCACCAGTGGTCCAGACATCAGAGTAGAGAGATACGGAACCATTGGAGGAGTCGCTGACCATCACATCACTTCTACGAGGGAAAGCATCTTGCCAATCGGGACGCAGGCTGCCGGGAGCTACGTGCTGCGGATTATCCAGGAAGTTTTCCAGAACAGTCGCAGGAACAGTTACCTCGGTACCGGACTGAACATTGATGACGCCCAGAGTACCCATCAGGCCGCCAGTGGGCTGGTCAACGGTGCTGCTAGCGAGCATGGTGCCGTTCAGCCATGCCTGACGGATGGCATTACAGTTGTCAGGAACGCCGTTGATGTGTACATAGTCCTGGAGACCATTGCCGTCCAGATCCATGTCAACGATGCGAGCGATTTCGATAGCAGTGAAGTAACCTTCACGCTCACGCGCGGGAGTATCCGGGCCGGTATCACCGAACAGCAGGTTGGTGAACGGCTGCGGATTGGTATCCATGGTGGTACAGCTGTTGTCAGGGGTGTAAACCTCTGCGCCGCCATCGGCGCTGTCCTGGATCTTGGCAACCCATACGTCGTAGGGAGACAGATACACATGGAAGTCGAGAACTTCCTGGGTGTTGTATGCCTCACGGAAACGAACCTTTACAACCTTGCCTTCGTTAGTGGTGTTAACGATGGACAGCAGGGTCTCTTCGTTGCCCTGTACAGTGAAGTACGGGAATACCAGTACTTCACCGGTACCGTCAGTACTCAGGTTTACTGCCTGAGCAGAGCCAGCACCAAGCGCTGCCAGTACTGCCGCGGACAGAATTTTCTTTTTCATCTTCATTTAATGAAACTCCTTATTAATTGAAAGCTATTCAACTATAGATCTATAGGTGACTAAGCGATTTAGCGTTTTTGCACCTAGCCGCCACCAGGACTCGATGCAGCTAAAATGAACCATACCACACGAAAAACAACATAGCAAACTTTTTTGTCTCATTTTTGTTATTCGTGCGACGTGTGATAATTTTACAACACCCCCTAGAATCGAGCAAGCGGAACTACTCTGGCGCCAGCCACCATTCACCCTGGGAAAATATCCATTTCTCCTTCAGCCGACTGTTGCTTTCCTGCCCCCGCATGGCATCCACGACGCCACTGTAAATGTAGCTGAGATCGATACTTACATTGCACACATCTTCCTCGCAATGCACGCCTTTCACCGTTGCCGCTGTACGAATAATTGCCCCGCTCTTCATCTTGTTGGCGTACACTTGCAGAGGTTTGAGCTTGCGCGTGGCTGGTGGCAGGTAACCATAGGCCTTTTCCCAGTTCCGGGCGATCAGGGCGTCCATATGCTCCTTTGCACGCTGGGCCACATGCTGCTCCTTGGCCTTTGTTGCCGACTGTGTCACATTTGCAACATTTTCTTCACTTCCAGCCTGCTTGCCATCGTTTTCGCTGCATCCGGCAGACAAAAAAATCGCGCCTCCTAGCAAAAACCCTAATACCAGGCGCCGGCTTTTCATGCTAAATTTTTGCGTTGTCATTGCTTTTCATCCGACCTGTTTACTGAGGTTCCATATACACGGTCACCGCTTTTGCCGCGGATCACACCCGCTTCTTCCAGAAACTCCTGTTTGAGCCCCTGCATGCGGGTACGGAAATCCCGGGTGATTTTCAGGGCGTCCTCGGCGCTGGTAATGACCCGTGGCGTGAGTACGATGACCAGCTCCACCCGTTCATTGCTGTCTTCGGTTTCGCCAAACAGGGCGCCCAGCACCGGGATCTTGTACAGGAAAGGCGCGCCGCCTTCCGCATTGGTGCGCTTGTCACGAATCAGCCCGCCCAGCACCACGGTCTGGCCGCTCTGCACCGCTACGGTGCTGTTGATTTCCCGTGTCTGGATGGTGGGCTGGTTGGTCTGGATTTCGGTATCCGCCACCGCGCTCACTTCCTGGGTGACCTCCATGGTCACCAGGCCGCCGGGATTGACCCTGGGCTTGACCGTGAGAATGATACCGGTTTCGCGATACTGCACACTCTGAATAATGTTTCCGACGTCATTGGTCTGACTCTGGGTCAGGGTAGGCACTTCATCACCCACGCGAATCTTGGCTTCGTGATTGTCCAGCACCATGACCGAAGGGGCGGACAACACATTAACCAGGGAATCATTGGCAAAGGCGTTGAGCACCGCCTTGACTGCCCCGGTGCTGTCCACCAGAGACCAGTTGAAACCATTGAGCAGACTGCTCAGGCCGCCGCTGAAATCATTGCCGGAATTGCTGCCGCCAATGCCACCGACACTCTGCTTGCCACCACCACCGGCGCCACCTTCAAAAAACCAGGAAATGCCATATTTCAACTTGTCCTTGAGCAATACTTCGACAATGGTGGCTTCGATATGCACTTGCAGCGGCACGATGTCCAGTTGCTCCAGGGTACTGAGAATGCGCTTGTAATCCCGTGGCGATGAGAGAATCAGAAGCGTATTGTGATCTTCATCCGCGACGACGCGGATATCCCCTTCCAGGGCACTGCTGCGGCCGCTACTGGCGCTGACCGGTTTTTTTCTGGCGACGGGTTTGGGCTTTTTGGCCTTGTCCGCCGCCGACCTGGATTTTTTGGATCTGGATGCCAACGTGGTGCTCTTCAGACCCGGCGCAACCGATCCCGGCTTGGTCTTGGGCTTGGCGCTCTTGCCGGTAAACAATTCATTGAGCAGGCCAGCCAGGTCTTCCGCCTTGCCATTGCGCACCCGATAGACGAACAGGCGTTGTTCTTCTCCGGACTGGGCCATGGAATCGAAACGCTTGATCCATTTGCCCACTTCCTGCATGTATTCCCGCTGGGCGGTAACCACCAGAAAACCGTTGGCGCTCTCGATGGGCGTGATGCGCACCAGCCCACCCAGAGCTTTGCCGGCATCACCGCCAAGCACCGCGTCCAGGTCTTTCTGTACCTGATCGACACTGCCATTCTCTAGGGCAAAAAAGCCCACGGACAACCCCTTGATCCAGTTCACGTCGAAGGTATCGATGATTTCCATCATCTGACGCATGTCCTGGGCGCTGCCGGAAAGAATGAGCAGATTGCGCTTGTTGTCCACCCGTACGATGCTGTTGTCCCGAACCAACGGCTTGAGAATGTCGTTCATTTCATCCGCGCCGATGTTTTTCAGGGGGCGGATAATCAGATTGTGTCCCGATGGCAGAGGAAGCTGGGCATCCGCCAGCTGCGGGGTGAGCAGCCCCTTGTTGGCCTTGAGCACAGGCACGACATGATAGGTTTTGCCTTGCTGCACCACGGTGGCATTGTTCATGCGCAACAGGGTCTCCAGCAGCGGCAACAAATCATTGCGCGACACCGGAGCGCCGGTCTGCATGCTTACGCCGCCATGCACCCCGGGATCGACAATATAGTTCACTTTCAGGGTATCGCCCAGGATGATCTTTACGACTTCCCTGATATCCGTGTTTTCGAAGTTGAGGGTAATGTCCCGGTTGTTGCTGAACACCGGTGATGCTGCTCGCCGCTTGTCCTGCGAGGCGTCTGACCGGATAAATTTGCCCGTTCCCGATACCTGCCAGTCCTGCAGGGGCGGTGGCTCATCCCGCCCTTCCTGGGGAGAAACCTCGGCAATGCTTTGCGCCAGCTCCGTGCCCTGTTTTATGTCCAGCACGCCACTGGCATCGTTTATCGGAACTGTCGGCACGGCAGTCTCCTGCTGCGCTTTCGCCAGAGGAAAGGACTGGCAGGCGCTCAACAGCGATACCGCCAGAGCCAGTAAAACACCTCGTACAGCCAGGCGGCGCCAGTTCTCGATGATCACAGTAGTATTCAATGTATATTTCCCTAATTTACAAGCGCGAAATAGTAGCACATACCCGGCAACAGCAGGAACAGGACGAAGTTCTAGCGCCTCGGCGTAGCCCCGGACGGCGGCGCTGCAGGGGGTCTTCTGTTCTTGTTGCTTGGTAATCGGGGTTTTGCCGCTCCCCCTGCCTTCCTGGGCGTCTGTTTGACAGGCTTTACCGGTTTGTAGTTCCACAACAGCAAGGTCTCCGTTTCCGTGCCATTGCGCAACACCAGCTTGTCCTTGTCGATGGACGCCACCGTCCAGCCATCGATGTCTTCTCCCAGGCGCACCCGTCGGGTGCCTTTCTTCTTTCCACCCTGCACCAGCGCATAGGTCTGACCGCCTATGCTGATAATGGCGGAAAGCTGAACCCGGGGCTTGCCTGTCTTGCGCACAGGGCCGGGCTTTTTCCCACTGCCTTTTGCCGGCACATAGGGTAGCGGCGGACGGCGCTTGCTGAAAAACAGCGGCCGATTACTGATGGCCGAATAAGCCGCCAGGGCAGGAAAGCCACTGACCCTGTCGAGGCTTTTCATGAGCTTTTCCAGATCGGCGCCATCTGCCTGCGGCGGCGGCAATGCTTCAAGCCGTGGCTTGGCGACAGGATTCAACCAGCGCCAGCCAATGAACACGGCAAGCAATACGGCAACAATCAGCAGAAAGCGTTTCACTTGGCGCCTCCCGCAAGCATGTAACCCGCCAGTTCGAAGTTTACATCCAGTTCATATCCTTCCACCCGGTTTGTGCGTCTGCCCTTTACGGTTCGCCGGCTGCGTATGGATACATTGTTGACACTAACCACGGGCAGTTGTCCTTCCAGTTCGTGCAATACTCTGGACAGCGCTTCCACATCCCCTTTCATGCGCACCTTTATTCTGATCTCACGGGCGATCCCTTCGTCCTGTGTATCCACCTTCTGGGTGCTGACCAGCTTGCCCTGGGCTTCCGAGACAATGGTCTTGACCCTTTTTTGCAGTTCCGCGGCCGCCAGCTCGGGATTGGTTGCAGCAATGAAATACTTGCCCTTGCGCAACTGCTGGTGCAGGTTCTTCAGCTGCTCACGCTGTTCGGGGGCGCTGTCCAGCAGACGCTGATAGCGCTGTATGTGATCCGCCGCCTGATTCACCGCATGGTCGTAGAACTGCATTCTGCTCCACCAGGGATAGAAAATCATGGCCAGCGCCAGCAGTACGAGCAGACCCATCCCGCCAAGAAGCAGCGCACAGCGTTGTTTGTTTCCAGGCAAATTCATGCTCAACTCCCAGATCCCGAACCGATCCTGTCAGGAACAGGCGCGCTGTTGCTGGAACCCTGAATATGCGTCAGCGGCCTGGTCCCGGTTTTGCCGGGATAGGAAATGACCCCGGATTCCGAGGGCGGGTTGCGGGAAGAGCCCGCCCCGGCCGGTGACGCGGGAGCGACTTTCGCATCCCCGGGACGCGCAGCCGCGCTGTCCGCCATACCCTGGCCAGCGGCTACCGCATCGCCCCTCCCCTGATCTGCCGACTGCCGAGCGGATTGCGCATTTTCCGGAGGAGGACGATCTTCAGGATTGGCCACGATTCTTTCCACTCCCGGTTCACGGGGGAAAGGCATTACGATGGTGGCCGAAAGATTGAACAGCTCCTTGCCGCGCTGCTGGGTTACCGGCGAGAGAAAATGCGGGTTGTCGAATCCCGGCGCCTTCTGCAACAACCCGATAAGAGAAGAAGCCTGACCGGAAGTGCCATTGATGACCAGTTCATCCCCCTTGATCTCAAGACGCTGCAGGGAGGTGTCGTCGGGCAACAGATTGGTCAGCACCTGCAGAATATCCAGTACCGGGGGCACCGACTGCCATTGGCCGCTGATTTTCTGCACGGCCTGCAATTCCTTGTCCAGGGTTTCGCGAATCTTCATCACCTCGGCGGCTTTGGCGCGCAAGGCATTTTCTTTCTGCTGCAAGCTGCTTGCCAGCTCACGCTTTTGCCACAAGGGCAGAACCAAAGCGCCCGCCAGCAACACCAGTACCAGCACCACGGGCAAGGCATTTAGCGCAAGTCTTTTCAGCTCGGGGCGGGCGCGCATTTCCGCAGGAAGCAAATTGGCTTCTTCCCCAAGCGCCGCCGCAGTCATGGCATCTACCGGAATTCCCGCCCCACGCAGCTTTTCCAGCCAGCCATCCACCCGTTTGCGCGGCACCAGGGCCACGGCCACGCTGAGCATGTCGCCAGCGCTCTCCCGGGGCAGCAGTTGATAATCGAAATACACCTGATCGGCGGCAAAGGGAGTCAACCTGTCCAGTTCGAAACCCAGCACCTGACGCAGGTTTTCCGCCGCTGCGGCAGGCAGCACGACTGTCCGGCTCAGCACCCAGGGGACTGGCAGCATGAGTACCAGGGGATATTCATGAGACTTGAGACGCGCGACCGTACCCGCATCCATGCCGCCTTCACCGATGCGGATTTCTTCCAGGGGACGGCCATCCCTGAGCAGGCGGGCGCTCTCCGGCCCCAGCTCCAGGATATACGGCGTGATGCGCGATGAAATACGCTCCCGCCAGGCATCCGGCAGACAATCCAGCAGCTGTTTGCGCCACTGGCGCAGCGCCTGGGCCAATGAAGCAGCCAGTGCCATGTTCAGCCCTCTTCCTGTGCAAGCGTGATCCTCGCCAGGGAATCCAGCTTGCCAAATTTCTTCTGTAACAACATATAACCCTTGCGTGTTCTCTTTCTGGTATCCACCACCATTTCCGCCTGTGCTTTCCCTCCTCCGGCCAGATCCAGCTCGGCAAACAGACGGTAGCGCGTGCCCATGCTGTTCTTGAAGAAGGCGCCGCCAAAAGTGGGCGCGGGCACGGGCAGGCCTTGTAGCCGGGCCTGTTCACGCTGCTGAATGTACTCATCAACCTGCTCGGGCGTCGCTCCGGGAACCGCCAGCAGAACCTTGCGCGAGGCAAACGCGGGATTGACTGTACGTTGCCGCGCATCCACGGTCAATGCCCCGGCCAGTTTTTTGTACAGTTCGGGCGTCATGCCACGAATCTGCTGCAACTCCTCCACGGAAAGGAAACGTCCGTCCCTGGCACCGATGGGCCGACCGTCCGAACGATAATCCCTGTCCTCGGCGCCTTCGGCATGGCGGTCGTTGTCCTTGTCCTTCCAGTCCAGTATCGCATCCCGCAGGGCCAGCGCCTCGTCTTCTTCCAGCCCGGTGGATTTGATCAGGCCGAGCAACACCTCATCCCTGGCCTGATTGAGATCGATGCGGGATTCTTCCGGCGCGGCACCTATCCACAGCAGGTGTCCCTGAAAATTCCACGGATGCAGGCGCCCGTCCACCGGCCAGGGGTTATCTTCAACAGGGCGGCTGCGTCGCTCCAGCATCAGGGACATGAAATTCAGCCCGGCATTGAGCAGAGCCCGGCTTTCCCGCTCCTGGCGGATATTTCCGGTCATCATCACACCACTGCGCTGGGTCATGGACATGGCTCCGGCAATGATACTGAGAAGCACAATGACCCACAGCACCAGCACCAGAGCAATTCCCCGCTGCCCTGCGACAACAACTGTTTGCACATGCCAGGACTTCATTGTGACGGTAACTCGAAAGTCATTTCCGGCCAGTCTCCCCGGCTGTCACGGATCCGCATGCGCACCAGCAAGGGCAGATAGGGACGATCTTCCCAGCTGGAATCCCAGTCGGCGCTTTCATCTCCCTTGTTCAACACGCCATAGTAGGAAAACTTCAACTCCTCGATTTCATCCACGAGCACGGATTCACTGTACCAGGCGCGCAGTTCCGGCTTTTCCCTCCCCGGCCGGTAGATTTCATTGCTCGATAACGGACGCCATTGCGGCAAGCCTTCGGCGCCTGCCAGCACTTCCGGATGATAGAGCCAGCGCCGCAGGATGAGTTGCTGCTTGTCGCCCGCCTGGGCGCGCTGCAAACGAACAATGTACAAACCTCCGCTCCCCAGATGAGCGGGCATGGGGCTGACAAACTCCACAGCCTTGCCCTTGCCCCGGAAGAAAAACACATTTTTCCCTTCCGATTCCACATGGCTGTTCAGGGAACGTGCTTCGGAAAATCGATCAGAAAGATATTGCCACACCATGCTGATGCCGGTGTCCCTCTCCTGACGGGACTCGCTGGCGTCCCAGGCTTTGCCGGCAAAACGCAGCGCGCCGAACAGCAGCAGCGTCATCAGACTGATCAGCGCCAGGGAGATGATCAGTTCAAGCAGGGTGAATCCGGAGTGGCGCTGCATGAGTGATGCCCTGTTCATCATTTGTCACTCAGGCGCAGACTGCTGATGCGGTAGTCGCGTCTCTGTCCGGCGCTGCCCCAACTGACCTGGACTTCCACCAGCCAGGTCTTGAAGGTCCTGGGCAGATCTTCGGCTCCCTCCCAGGGTTGCACCTGCAGACGCCAGTGATGGTCTCCGTCGTCACCCTGTTCGCTTCCGGGCTCCAGGGGCATGCGATTGATCGCTTCGGCAAGACGCGATTCGGCAATGATCATGGCGCGGGTATAACCGCCGGCGACTGCCAGATTACGCAGACTGGCGCCAAAAGCCTGATAGAGAATACCCAGGGACATGCCAAGAATGGCGAAAGCCACCAGCACTTCGAGAAGCGAAAAACCCCGTTGCCTGCGCATCAGTTTTCCGGCTCCAGATCCAGAATCCGCACCTTGCCCGTGAGCCAGTCCACGTCCACGCCAAAACCGCGTTCCCCGTTGCGCAGACTGATGCGCCCGCCGGTGGAACCTCCGTCGGGAAAGAAACGAATCGCACCGCTGTGCTCTCCTTCGGTTTCACTTTGCGCCGTGAGCATGCTGATATCCAGGGAATCGGGAATGGAATAGCTGCGCTCACGCCCGCTGATCCGGAAACTGCGCTTTTCCGTGTTCAGAATCAATACCGATTCTTCCCGGGAAGTGAGCGCATGGGTACGGGCAAAACGCAAACCCGCCGCCAGTTCCCTGGCAGCGGATTTGAGTTGCGTTCCCGGCAGGGCACTGGAGATCTTCATGGGCACCAGCACCATCATGATGGCGGCCAGGGCCAGCACCAGCAGAAGTTCCAGCAGGGTAAAACCGCCGTATTGCCTATTCCCAGCTGGCGATATCGCGCGCTTCACCCTCGCCACCCGGCTGACCATCCGATCCGTAGGAGATGATGTCATAGTCGCCATGTTCGCCGGGGAAACGGTACTGATAGTCGTTCCCCCAGGGATCCTTGGGCAGTTTGTCCAGCACCGGCTTGTTGCCGTTCACGCCCTTGGTCAGTGCATCCAGGGACTGGGGATAGTTCATGGCATCCAGCTTGTACAGCTCCAGGGCGCTCTTGAGATTGCCGATCTGGGCTACCGCCGCGTCGTGCTTGCCCTTGCCGAACTGCTGCATGACCTTGGGGCCCACAAGCCCGGCAAGCATGGCCAGAATGGCCAGAACCACCAACAGTTCCAGCAGGGTGAAACCCGCATTGTTTCGTTTCATGTCGTTTTTCATACGCTCGTTGTTTCTCCGTGAATATCGCAGATTACAGAATCTCTACCAGGGATCTCGAACCATTCCTTCCATGGAATTTTTCAAGATGCCCTACAGCGCCAGGTCATTGGCGCCCAGTATGGCCAGCATGATGGATACGATGATACCGGCAACAATCAAACCCAGCCCCACGATCAAGGCGGGCTCGAGCAAGGTGAGCAGGCGCTTGACGCTACTGCGCACCTCGGTATCGAATACATCCGCGACCTTGTTGAGCATGGGCTCCAGATCGCCGGATTCCTCGCCCACCTTGATCATCTGCAGGGCCAGAGGCGGCAATACGCCATCCTCGATGAGAGGGTCCGCCAGCCCCTTGCCGCGCTTGAGACTGTCGGTGGCGCCACTGATGCTGGCCCTGATGACTGTGTTGTTTATGACATCCCTGACCAGATTTAGTGCCGCAAACAGAGGCAGACCGTTATGCAGCAGTATCGCCAGGGTCCGGCTGAGCCGGGCCGTTTCCACCTTGGCAATGAGATCGCCCAGCAGAGGCCAGGAGAGCAGACGCCGATCCCATACCGCCCGCACTTCCGGCTTGGCGAAATGCTGACTGGCAAAGGCCACGAACAGCAGGATGCCGGCAAGAATCATCCACCAGTAATGAGTCAGGGCATTGCCTATGGCCACCACGATCTGGGTAGGCAAGGGCAGGCTCTTGCCCATGTCGGCAAACATCTGGCTGAACTGGGGCACCACACCAACCAGCAGACCAATGACGGACAGCCCCGCCACCGTAAGCAAAATGGTGGGATAGGTCAGGGCCGAACGCACGCTTTCACGCAGTTCCTGGGAACGCTCCAGATATTCCGCCAGCTTTTCCAGCACATTGTGCAACACGCCCCCGGCCTCGCCGGCCTTGACCATGCTGATGTAGAGAGGAGTAAAGATCCGGCCCTGGGCCTCCAGCGCGGAAGAAAGCGTGGCCCCGCCCTGGACCTTCTCGCGGATACTTTCGATCATGCGTACCAGGGCTTCGTCATCCGACAGATCCGCAAGTATCTGCAAGGCGCGATCCAGAGTCATGCCAGCCTCCAGCAGGGTGGCCACTTCCCGGGTGAAATGGAGTATCTGCTCCTGGCTTACCTTGGGCCTGTGACGGCGGAACAGGCCCTTGAGACCGCCACCCGCCCGTCCCGTGCGTATCGGCATGAGCCCATCCGCCTGAAGCTGACTGACCAGCGCCCCTTCGTTGGCGGCTTCCATTTCGCCTTCCACGACCTCTCCGTTGGCGCGCACTGCCTTGTAACTGAACTGCGGCATCAGTCTTCCGCCACCCGCGCCACTTCTTCCAGGGTGGTCAGGCCGGCCACGGATTTGCGCAACCCATCCTGACGCAGCGTGTCCATGCCGTCATCAATGGCCGCCTGCTGAATCTCTCCGGCATTCGCATGACGCATGACCAGACGCCGGATCTCGTCATTCATGACCAGCACTTCCGTCAGTGACAGGCGCCCGTGGTAGCCACTGCCACCACAGTGATTACAGCCCATGGATCGATACAGCACCAGCCTGCCATCGTTTCCTGCATAACGTGTCAGTTGCAGTTCTTCCACCAGCTCTGGCAGGGGCTCATAGGCTTCCCGGCAATGCGGGCACAGCCGCCGCACCAGACGCTGGGCGAGGATGCCGTTCACCGTGGAGGTGATCAGATAGTCTTCCACTCCCATGTCCAACAGGCGGGTAATCCCCCCGGCCGCGTCATTGGTATGCAGGGTGGACAACACCAGATGCCCGGTGAGCGCGGATTGTACGGCGATACGCGCCGTTTCCAGATCACGCATTTCCCCCACCATGATGATGTCCGGATCCTGACGCACGATGGAGCGCAACGCGCTGGAAAAGGTCAGATCGATCTGCGGCTTGACCTGGATCTGATTGATGCCCGCCACCTGGTATTCCACCGGATCTTCCACGGTAATGATCTTCTTTTCCGCCGTGTTCAGGCGGCTCAGGGCCGTGTACAGGGTCGTGGATTTACCGCTGCCCGTGGGGCCGGTGACCAGCACGATGCCATGAGGCATGTCCAGAATCTGCTTGAAGCGCCTCAGAGGCTCACCATCGAAACCCAGGGCGCCGAAATCGAACTGCACGCTTTCCTTGTCCAGCAGACGAATGACCACGCTCTCACCGAACATGGTGGGCACCGTGGATACGCGCAGATCCAGTTCCTTGCCCTGCACCCGCAGGCTGATACGCCCGTCCTGGGGAAGACGCCGCTCGGCAATGTTGAGCTTGGCCATGAGCTTGATACGGGAAATGATTGCCGCGGTGGAATGGGCCGGCGGCGCTTCGGTTTCGGTAAGCACGCCATCGATGCGGTAGCGCACCTTGAGCTGTCCCTCGAAGGGTTCGACATGAATATCCGAAGCCCGGGATTCCACCGCGCGCTGCACGATGAGATTCACCAGGCGGATGACCGGCGCTTCCGAGGCCAGATCCTTGAGGGTCTCCACATCCGCTTCGGCATCCTCGCTGTCCCCCAGCCCTTCGACGATCTCCCCCATAGCGGTGCGCCCGGCCCCATAGAGTTTCTCGATGGCATTGTCGATGTCCGCGGGCAGGGCCACCACAGGCTGTACCTCATGACCGCTGGCCGCCTCCATGGCGCTGATGGCAAAACCATCACCCGGATCCGCCATGGCCAGAAAGAGGCGTTCGTCTTCCAGATAAAGAGGCAACACCCGCGATTCCTTGAGAAACCGCTGGGATACCGCATCCTCGAACAGCGCCACATCAGGAAAATCCTCGGCGGAAATGAAATCCAGCCCCATTGCCTGGCAAAAGGCATCCGCCAGATCCCGCTCGGAAACCAGCCCCAGCTTGGAAACCATGTTCCACACCGAAACGCCACCCTCGGATGCGAGGCTGGCGGCCCGGGCATAATCCTGGGCGCTCAGTTTTCCGCTGGCTTCGAGCATGGATGCCATGCGTTCATCGGCACTCATGTCCGCCAGCGATTGTTCAGAAATTTCTGTCTGCTCGGTATTCATTCATCATCCTGCAAGGCGCATTCCCCGCCGTTGTCGCCGCCGCTGCGTTCCGGCACCAGCCGGGTCAGCAATTCGCTCAGACTGTCACAATCATGGGCTGCGCAAGCCGTTTGAGTCTCTTCCATGATGGCGTTCAGCTCCTCCCATTGCACCGGGCGGTAACGGGCCTGAAGTATTTTTTCATGAGCCGTGGCTTGCAGGGACTCCTGCTCATGGAAAAGTTCTTCATAGAGTTTTTCTCCCGGTCTCAGTCCGATGTATTCTATCGCAATATCCTCGCCGGGTTTCTTTCCTGACAGACGAATGAGCTGTTCCGCCAGATACTGGATTCGAACCGGCTGCCCCATGTCCAGGACAAAGATCTCTCCACCCTGCCCCAATACGCTGGCCTGCATGATCAGCTGACAGGCTTCCCGGGTGGTCATGAAATAACGTTCGATATCCGGATGGGTCACACGCACGGGTCCGCCTTTTTTGATCTGCTCCCTGAACAACGGCACCACGCTGCCGGTGGATCCCAGCACATTGCCAAAACGCACCGTGATGAAGCTGGTATCCGAACGGTCATTCAGATTCTGGCAGTAGATTTCCGCTGCACGCTTGCTCGCACCCATGATGTTCGCCGGATTCACCGCCTTGTCCGTGGAAATGAGCACGAATTCCTCGGCCTGCCAGCGATCTGCCGCCAGAGCCACGTTGCGGGTTCCCAGAACATTGTTGCGCATGGCCTCCCGCAGCTGTTTTTCCAGCAAGGGCACGTGCTTGTAGGCAGCCGCATGGAACACCACCTGAGGGTGATAGCGGCGAAAAAGCAAATCCACCACCCGGGCATCGGTGACATCCGCCAGATGTGCATGGAGTTTCAGCCGCGGATATCGTTCATGCAATTCATTTTCGATACTGAACAGGTTGAACTCGCTGTTTTCCGCCAATACCAGATCACTCACCCCCAGCTCCGCCAGCTGGCGGCACAGCTCCGAGCCAATGGACCCCCCGGCTCCGGTCACCAGCACGGATTTGCCCGCCAGTCCCTGGCGGATGGCGCGCCAGTCCAGGGCTACGGGGTCACGCCCCAGCAGATCCTCGATGGAAACTTCACGCAACTGATCGACGCGCACATTGCCGGACATGAGTTCCTTGAGCGGCGGCACGGTGCGAAACGGCAGGCCGGTTTCTTCCACATGGGTGATGATACCCTGCATCTGTTCCTTGTCCGCCGAGGGCACCGCGAGCATGACCAGATCCGCCGCCAGCTTGCGTGCAATACGCGGCAGTTTACGACACTCGCCCAGAACGCGAACACCATGAATCTCCCGGCCCCGTTTGGCCGGATCGTCATCCACGAACGCCAGAGGCAGATAGGCCCGCTGGGGGTCGCGCAAAAGATCCCGAACCAGCATTTCCCCGGCACTGCCCGCGCCCACGATCAGCACCCGCTGGGCGCTGGCGCTGCGGCTGCCCTGATCCTTGATGAAACGATATACCATGCGCGGCAGGCTGAGAAAGATCATCAGCAATATGCCATACAAGACCGGCACCGAACGAGGTATGCCCTGGAAATCCCGCATAAGCCACAGCAGCAGCGTAATCAGCAGAAGCCCGCTGAAAACCGCCTTGCCAATGCGCATCATGTCCGGCAGGGATGCAAAGCGCCATACCCCCCGGTACAAGCCGAACAGCCAGAATACCGCCGCCTGAACAGGAATCACCAGCAGCAGGCTATTCAACGCCTGGACCCAGAACCAGTCCGGCACCGCCTCCAGATTGAAACGCAACACATAGGCCCCAAGCCAGGCGAGGGGGATCATGAGCAAATCATGCAGAAACGCCATGCCCCGGTTGAGGAGCCTGTCCGCGAATTTTTTCATGAATCCTGTTTTTCCTTGTGAGCCGTGAACAGAAAGATCGCCAGATAGATGCCGATCCAGCCTGCAAGAATCACCCATTGGACCTGCGGATTCAACTTCAGTGCCACAATGGATGAAATTGCCGCACCCAGCATCAGCAGATATGCCCATGCGACCGTGCGCCGGTGGCTCCAGCCCGACTGGACCAGCCGTTGATAGACGTGTTCCCGGTGAGCCTGCCAGATTTTCTTGCCTGCCAACAGGCGCCGCAACAGCGTATAGGTGGCATCCACAATGAAAGGAGAGAATATCAGCAGCCCGACCCAAAGAGGAAACAGGCCCTCGCGATCCGCCTGGAGCATGAAGGCCGCGGCAAGATAACCCAGCACTGGCGCGCCGGCATCCCCCATGAATATGCGTGCCGGCGGGAAGTTGAACAGGAGAAACCCGGCAACCGCCGCAACCACCACCAGAGCCGCCAGAGCAAAACCCGGATCAGCGGCACGCCACCCCAGCCAGGCCATGGTGCCAAAACCGATAATCGTCATGCCGCCGGCAAAGCCGTCCATGCCATCCATGAAGTTGTACAGATTGGTCATCCAGAGAATGAAAAGCAGAACCAGCACAAATGCCAGATAGCAGGGCAGGACAAGATTCCGCCCCGGTAACAGCAAGCTGTCCGGGACCAGATCAGCCGCCAGCAGAAAAAACGCCGCCAGCAGCTGCGCCAGCAGGCGCTTCAGTGGCGACAGATCCCTGCGGTCATCGATTCCTCCCACCACCGCCAGCAACAGCACGCCAGCCGCCAGCCAAAGCAGGAATTCATTCCCCGGCAGCCTGCCCAACGCAACCGCCATGATCCATGCCAGCAGCGTGGCAATGACAATAGCAATACCGCCACTGCGAGGCGTGGCCGTATGATGCAGGGAACGATCCCCCGGATGATCCAGCACATGAAACAGGGATTCGGGTGAGGAAAATCGCCAGCACAGCAATGCCGTAAGCAAAAATGCCAGCAGCAGAATCAGGCCTTCAGTCATGCCTGGGCCTGTCGCCACACAAAACGGTTTTGCAGGCAAAAAAGCCGCCTGTCATGGCGGCTCCTCCGTGTTGGCGAAAGAAAGTCATTAGTGAATATCGTAACCGCGTTCTTCGTGCAGCACGATATCCAGACCTTCCTGTTCCTGATCTGCATTCACGCGCAGACCGCCGGTCAGCAATGCCACCAGCTTCAGAATTCCCCAGGTGAGCACTAGGGTAAACACCAGGGTGGCGACTACGCCGACAAACTGTACCCAGACCTGGCCGCCCATGCTGTCGATGCCGTCGGCAAAACCAAAGCCGCTGAACACCCCCAGACTGGTGGCGGAGAACACACCCGCGAGCAGGGTTCCCAACATGCCACCGACCCCATGTACGGGAAAAACATCAAGAGAATCATCGATCTTCAAAACCTGCTTGAGGGTCATGGTGGCAGTAAAACAGATACCACCCGCAAGCAAGCCAATAATCAGCGCGCCACCGGGACCGACAAAACCGGATGCCGGTGTAATCGTGCCCAGGCCCGCCACCATGCCGGTAACCACGCCCAGGGCGCTGGGTTTGCCGAATTTTTTCCATTCTATGAACATCCAGGTCATGGCTCCCGTAGCCGCGGAAATGTGCGTGACCAGCATGGCCATGGCCGCATTGCCATTGGACGCCAGGGCGCTACCGCCATTGAAACCGAACCAGCCCACCCAGAGCATGCCCGCTCCGGTTACGGTCATGGTCATATTGTGTGGCGTGAATGGCGTGGAAGGAAAACCCCGCCTCGGCCCCATGACCAGAGCAGTTACCAGGGCCGCCGCTCCGGCAGTGATATGTACCACTGTGCCACCGGCAAAATCATACAGTCCCATGGCCCCCAGCCAGCCGCCGCCCCAGACCCAGTGAGTCACGGGAACATAGACCAGCAGCAGCCACAGGGCGCTGAACAACAGCATGGAGGAAAACTTCATGCGCTCGGCAAAACCGCCTACCACCAAGGCAGGGGTGATGATGGCAAAAGTCATCTGAAAGAGCATGAACAGGGATTCGGGAATATCCCCGGAAAGCGTATCCCGGCCCACACCAGCCATGAGCACCTTGCTGAAATCACCAATCCATGCATTGCCTTCGCCAAAAGCCAGACTGTAGCCCACAAGCAACCACAGGATGGAAGCAACGCCTGCGATGGCAAAACACTGCATGAGTACGGACAGTACGTTCTTGCTGCGCACCAGACCACCATAAAACAGGGCCAGGCCAGGCAGGGTCATGAACAGCACCAGCGCAGTGGAAGTCAGGATCCAGGCGGTATTGCCCGTATCCAGAACGGCTTCTTCCGCCCCTGCGGCGCCAGTCACAAACATCAGCAGGCCCACCAGAAAAAACGGCCAGATTTTCATACAACCCCCGATAGAATATGGATAACCGGGAAATGATAACAAAAAAAAGCCGGCGTACTCAGGTACGCCGGCTGAATAATTACCAAAGGGAGTAAATGTAATGGTTCGAAAACCTTGCAGGAGTTTCATTTCCTACACCCCTTCTGACCCACGGCGGGCAGAAAAGTTGCATTGCCTTGACGCCAGCATCTGCCAGGAAAAAACCAGGGCGACAAAAAACAGGAAAATCTATTGATTATAATGAAATAGTCCCGAACCACAGAGGCCAGCCCGGGCACAAGAAGCGGCCGATTCCGAGATAGCCAGCAGGTAGCCAGAAAGAAAAAAGGCTTTGAAATGTTAGCGTTCACTATCACCACAAAGCCTTGTTTTATATGGTAGCTAGGGGCAGATTCGAACTGCCGACCCCAGCATTATGAGTGCTGTGCTCTAACCAACTGAGCTACCTAGCCAAAACAGGGCGGCAAAGATACAAGGAGCGCCTGCAAATGTCAATTGACAATATGGAGCGGGTAGCGGGAGTCGAACCCGCCTCACCAGCTTGGGAAGCTGGGGTAATACCGATATACGATACCCGCCTGTACACTATTAACTCGGCAACAATCCATATCGTGTTCAGCCCGCTTGCCCTTGTTCGCGGCAAGGCATCAGACCGCCGTTGTAGTGATTCTACAACAAGGGCTGATAACGCTGTCCGCGGGCAAGGGCAAGCGGGCCTGTCCTTA
>Ga0256841_1000619_pt1 | contig 35159 bp, 29 predicted proteins | sample 356308metaG_FD_185971 | JGI IMG/M metagenome (GOLD analysis project Ga0256841, IMG submission 185971) | Hydrothermal vent microbial communities from Mid Atlantic Ridge, Atlantic Ocean - 356-308 | ecosystem: Environmental > Aquatic > Marine > Hydrothermal vents | place: Atlantic Ocean: Mid... | reverse complement strand
TATCTAAAAAAATTATCTGATAATTTTCTTCCGATAAAATTCCAAGAATACGTTTACGCGTTGTTTGTGGCTTGTCGGTTATTATTGATAAATTTTCACCTATCAATCTGTTCATTAATGTTGATTTGCCGACATTCGGTCTGCCGGCAATTGTTACAAATCCCGATTTTGTTTTCATAGCCATATCATCAAAATTTAATTGTAAAATTAAACAATGAAAAGGTGATTTGCTAAAAATTCAATTATACCAAAATAAAAGATTGACCTATTTACATCATAAATATTAAGTCGTATAACATCAATGGTTTGTAAATTACAGTTAACAAGCGGAATTTACTACGGCTAAGTTATCAAATTATGATTCCTACAATTATTAAACGTCAGAATTCAAAAAATGTTAATATACAAAGTATGTTACGAATTTTAATTTAACACTAATAATTGCTCAAGCTTAATGCAATCAAATCTTTTTATGTTAGTTAGTAATCTAACACAAGGCTTTTTTATAAGAAAATTATTTATGAAGGAATCTCCGTTGGCGCACAGATGCGAACCGGATTGGAATTATATCTAAAGTTGCCAAAAGAAAGTATGTTAATAAAAACACAAGAAAACGGGGAACTGTTTTTTTTACTTATTTTAACGTTTAAGGTTGTTCCTGTGTTATTGCTCGTAAAAGAAAAAATATTTACAAGAATATCTTATACATGATTTTGCTTTGAAAATTAATTGCAGCAAATAATCCGCTAATTGTTACATTAAAAACTACTACAAAATTAAAAAACAGCTTGTCAAAAAATTTGGAAAATCAAATTCGGAATTCAAATGAATTTGATTTTCCTTAAATCTATATTTTATTTTTTTTATAAATGATTTAGCAAGTTGTTTTTTATTGATTTATTTCTTTCTTCCCATATCATTTCATACTACTTTAAAAGAACCATTTTTCTAATTTGAATATTATTGCCCGCTTTCAATTGATAAACATAAATACCGCTTGTAAGATTTTGTGAATTAAAATTTATGATATAGTTCCCCGCCGCTTGCGTTTTGTTAACCAAAGTAATTACTTCTTTTCCCAAAACATTAAAAACCTTTAGTGTAACAAATTCCGAACCGGGAAGCGAGTATTTGATAGTAGTTGTAGGATTAAAAGGATTGGGATAATTTTGTTCCAAGTTAAAATTATAAGATATTGCATTGTTATTTTTTACATCAGTAACCAAATCGAACGTAGCTTGCGGAGCAAAAATCGGAGGCAAACCGTCCGGTTGTTGAGGAAGAAACGGAACTCCGTCACCATCGGAATCGTTACCGGTTTCTCCCGTTGGGCCTGCTTCACATAGTTGCATACGGTTTCCAATATTTTTAAAAAATCTGGTATAAATTATAGGAGCTTCGGAATTGTTTCCAACCAATTTGGCTTCGCGAAGCGCACCGGCAATTATTGCAAAATTAAAAGGAGTGTAAATTGCAGTAGTTGAACTTAAATCGGTTTTAAATGCCATTTGTTCGGGTAGATAAAAATTGGTAATTAAATAATTATAACCATCGTTAGCTTCGGTAAGATAATTGTTATTGTTAGTAATTGTATAAGCGGCGTATAAACCGCGTATTGCAGCAGCAACAGAAACAACTTTTTGAGTTTCCGTATCCGCTCCTGTTCCTATTGTATAGGAATTATAAAATCCTCCGGAATTGTTTTTTAGTTTGTTAATAATAAAATCAGCTTGTGCAACAAGAAGATCGTGCGCCATATTTTCTAAAGGGGTTCCTGTAAATTCTTGAATAAATTTGGCTAAAATAACAATTGAATATCCCGCATTAACGGTATTTATTTCCGTACCTTGTTCAACGTTACCATTATTTAAATTTGAAGTATTAATAAAAGTTCCTTCCGTGTTATTAAAATGCATTGCCTTTATATTTAAGAAAAGTACTTTGCTAGAGCCTTTCATCAAATCGAAAGGGCCCGGGATGCCGGATTGAGATGCTGCCGGAGGGAAAGGATCTCCGTCGAATACGTAATGGTAGGCTGCATGCGGTTCGTCGTTAATATTGGGATCCATCATGTTTTTAAAATGTAAAGTACCCCACAATAAAGAAATTTGATCAAATAACTCGCTTGATGCATCGGTTACTTCTAATGATGATAACTTTGGCGGCAGACCTTGTTTAACTATGGTTTCCGTAACGGCAATTTTGTGCGGAAAGTATTTTATTCCGTCTGCAGGAGTATAAGATGCCGGATTAACAGCACCCAAAGAATTTCCGTCATAAGCTAAATTACCGTTCATGAATAACATTTTGTTTATAGCTTCTGCAGTTAAAACTTGTCCGATAAAGCCGTCTATGGCATCGCCACCGTAAAAAACATTATTTGCCGGATCAAAATGAGGATTACTTGATGAATCCGGTGAAGAAGCTGTCGGGTCAACAGGATTATCGTCGGCATCGTGTAAACCGCCCAGCATATCTTGAGCCCATAAATATTGTTTCATTAACGATTGTCCCATAGCAGCGGGATTTAGTGTTTTATCCATTTTACTTCTATCCCAACGTAATGTTTTAAAATCAGTGTTAAAATTATCGGCATCTACGGACTGAGGTAAATGAGGATCTCCGGAAATAAATTCCGCAAATTGAGGCCACGGATGTTTAAAAGGTGTAAAATGAGATAACATTCCAAAATGCATTATTGTTTTAAATAGTTCATCGTCTTCGTTGTATCCGTTTGGCGTTCCTGTTATCGAACCGTCAAACGAAGAATCCATCATAGCAGCCTTTGCCATAATGATAGGAGCCCACATCATGTGCAAACCCATGCCGGAACGTGATACTATTGTTCCTAATTGATATCGGGAATATTCGTAATTTTCAATACCTAATGTATATGCAATTGAATCCGGCGAATTTAATACAAATGGATCAAGATCGTCCAAGTTATATCCTAAAGCTTCTGCAAAAGGTTCTCCGCTTTCATTTATTTCATTTGCCAGAAATAATTGCTCGGCAGTACTATAAAAATTTGTGTGTTGTACTTGAGCTGATATTTGTTCTATGAACACCAGCACAAAAAACAACGGGATGTATATTTTATTCATTTGTTCCTCCTTATTATAAAAATTGTTTGGTAGCGAATAATAATATTTGCCATTTAATATTAGTGTATGATATTTGACATTTTGTTTTTACAAATGTCATCTAAATGACAAGAGAAGATTTCCAATAACTTAATCGAGATTTGGTTATTGTTTTTGAAACTTTTATTCGGGAACCGAATCAAATAAAAGATGAAAATTTATTATTTTTTATCGGACAATATTATAAAAAAGAGAAAAGGAGTATTATGGCAAAGCACAAAGCAGTTGTAAAACAAATTCAAGGAATTACATTTATTGGTAAAACCGAATCAAATCATTGGGTACCGATGGACGGACCGGAAACTTTTGGCGGAAGTAATGCCGGAATAAGACCGAAAGAATTATTACTTATAAGTTTAGCCGGTTGCACAGGAGCCGATGTTGCAGCAATTTTACAAAAGAAAAGAGTGGATTTAGATGGATTTGAAATAAATATTTCCGCCGAATCTACGGAAACTCACCCTAAGGTTTATACAAAAATTCATCTTGAATTTGTTTTTTACGGTAGTGATATAAAAGAAAAAGATGTTATGCGGGCAATTGAACTTTCACAAACGGTTTATTGTGGTGTTACGGCAATGCTTCAAAAATCAATCGAAATTACTTATTCACATAGAATTGAAAAAAGAAAATAAATGTAATATTGAATTGTAAACCGGACTTTAAAAGTCCGGTATATTTTTAATCGGTAATATAAAAATAATATTCTGGTATAAGTTTACGTTCTCTAAAGCCTTCGTTTAATCCATGATAATATTGAATGCTTTCTTCATCGCTTTTCCAACAAAGAAGAACTTCTTCGCCGTCAATAATAGAAGGGAAATCAACAAGTCCAACGGAAAAATTCCAATGTTTATAACTACAACCGATTTCATTTAACTCTTGCATAAAACCTTTTATTTGTGAAATCAAATTACCGGCCTCGACATTGTCTTCCAAATTGTTTCCAAATGTATCTTTAATGTCTTTAAGTTGCAGACTGTAATCCAAAATATCTTTAACAATTTTCCTTACAAGCGGTAAAGTTTTGTTAGCTTCTTCTGGTGTAAAATATTTTATTTCTGTTTCCGACATATTTTTTATTTTTTGTTTTCGCTAAAATAAGTATAATTACCTTATTGAAGCAAGGTAATATTATTTGGAAACCCCAAAAAAATTATTGTTTAATTTCTTGCAATACTACAAACAAGTTGTAAAATAGAAAAATTAAATATTATACATTGATTTTCTTTAAATTCAAAATTTTATAAAATCGGATGATTCAATAATGATAAATCCGGAGATAAAATTGAGTAATTTTATCATTTATCCGTATCAAAGTAATATGTATATTTAACGTGAGCACAAATAATACTTTTCTAAGAAAGCAATAAAGGAGCTTAAAATGAAAACTAATAAAATTTTCGGAATTTTGATTATACTTGTTGCTCTTATTTCATGCAGCAAAAAAAAATTAACCGAAACCAATTTTACATATACACCTCAAAAACCGAAACAAGGTAGTGAACTTACAATAAAATATAACCCACAATCTCCGGACCTTAAAAATGTGCAAAACATTGAAATGGTTGCATATTTATATAGTAAAGATTTGGATGATACCAAAAGTGTGGTTATGCAAAAAAAAGAAAAAAGTTGGGTGGGAAATATTCAAACTACCGATTCTACTTATGGTGTAGTAATTAAATTTGTAAATGATAAAATTGTAGATAATAATAACAATAATGGTTATGTGATTAAATTGTATAACAATAATGATATTGTTCCCGGAGCTTCTGCAGGCTTGGCTTCGATAATTGTTAAGTTCTTCGATCACATTGGTTTTAAAAACGATAGGGAATTGGCACGTTTATTATTTAAGGAAGAATTTTCTAAAAACCCGGAACAAAAAGCAAAATTTTTGGAAAGTTATTTTTTTACAATTCCTAAAAATAAAAAAGACAGCATCATAAATTTGGAATTAAATAAAATTGCAGAAAAGGAAAAGTTAACGGAAGATAATTACGAGTTTTTGGCAAAGTGGTTTACCAAAACCGGTAATTTGGTTAAAGGGAAAAAATTTGAAGAATTGGGAATAAAAAAATTTCCTAAATCAAACTTGGCCAAGCGTGATCAATATAAAGTTTTCTTATCGCAAAAAGATATTAACGGAAAAATTAAATTTTTAAATTCATTTATAAAAAAATATAACGACACAAAACCGGAATCGGCAATGTTATACAATATTATATCCACTTGCATACAGAATAAAAAATTTAAAAAGGCATTTGATCTAGCAAACAAATATCCGAATTTGGCTAAAGCGGATTACTATAATTCAATTGCCTGGTCTATGTTTGAAAACAAAGAAAATAATCCTTTAGCCGTTGCTATTGCCAAAAAATCCGTTGAACTGGCTAGAGACGATATAAAAACAGATAACAACAAACCGTCATATTTAACGGAAAAAGAATTTGCTATGTATAAAAATCAATCGCTAGCCATGATATTGGATACGTATGCAAATTTGCTAAGAGAAACAAATCAAAAACAAAATTCATTAAATGCTTATAAAGAAGCGGTACAACTAAGTAATAATTCATTTCCCGATATAAACGACGGATATGCGGCTTTGCTAATTAGCATGGGAAAATATGATATTGCAAAAACAACTTTGGAAAAATATATTAAAAACGGGAAAACCACAAACAAAACAATAGAACTTTACAAAAAAGCATTTGTTTCTTCGGGCGGTAATAAAACGGAATTGGAAAAATTTATTGTAAAATATGAAAATAAAGCAAAAGCGAAAATTAAAGAGAAATTACAAAAAGAAATAATGAACAAACCAGCACCTCAGTTTACACTTACAGATATGAACGGGAAAAAAGTTTCTTTATCGGATTATAAAGGGAACCCAGTTATTGTTGACTTTTGGGCAACTTGGTGTGGGCCATGCGTTCAATCTTTTCCGGCAATGGCTACTGCACAAACCAAACTTACTAATAAAAAGGTAAAATTCTTATTTGTAAATACTTGGGAAAGAGTAAAAAACAAAACAACAAATGTTAAAAATTTTCTTAAAAAGAAAAACTATCCTTTTCATGTTCTTATCGACGAAAAAAATAAAGTGGTTGCGGATTATGGTGTGGAAGGAATTCCTACAAAATTTATTATAGATAAAAATGGTAAAATAAGATTTAAAAGCGTTGGCTACAGTGGAAATGCAGATGAACTTGTTGATGAATTAATGGAAATGATTAATATGATAAAATAATTTCTATTTACGTGTAATTCAATTAATTAAGTACTAAGTTTTAATTGTAAAATATTTTTTAAAATAAAATTCTCGGAGAAAAACATGGCTGTTATCAGACCTTTTAAAGCTGTAAGACCCAAGCCGGAGGTTGCTCAGCTTCTTGCCAGCGTTCCTTACGATGTTGTTAACAGAGAAGAGGCGACTGAACTTGTAAAAGATAACAAAATTAATTTTTTACGCGTAACAAGATCTGAAATTGAACTACCTGAAAATACAAATCCCTATGATAAAATTGTATATGAAAAAGCAAAAGAAAATTTTATCAAACTTAGAAACGAAGCAATGATTCAAGATGAAGTGGCAAATTTTTATGTGTATCATTTAACTATGGGAAACCAAAAGCAAGTTGGTATTGCCGCTACATTTTCTGTTGACGATTATGATAACGATGTAATTAAAAAACATGAAAAAACGCGCAAAGTTAAAGAAGACGATAGAACAAATCACATCGTAACAACCGAAGCACAAACAGGTGCGGTGTTTCTTACCTATAAAGGAATAAAAAAAGTAAACGAAGCCGTTGATAAAACAATTAATGAAACAGAACCTGTTTATAATTTTACTTCCGAAGACGGTATAATTCATAAATTGTGGATTCTTCCCAAAATATATGAACAAACCGTAATTGAAGAAATCGGTAAAACAAAAAATTTATATATTGCAGACGGACACCACAGGGCAGCAAGTGCAAGCAGAGCAAGAGCCGTTAAACAAAAAAGAAATCCCAATCACAATGGTAACGAAGAATACAATTATTTTCTCGCCGTACTCTTTCCGGCGGAACAATTAAAAATTCTACCTTATAATAGAATTGTGCTTAATCTTAAAGGAATGAACGAAGAAGAATTTATGAACAAAGTAAAAATTAATTTTACAATTGAAAAAACAAACAATCCAATTCCAAAAGAAAAAAGAAATATCGGAATGTATATAGCAGGCAAATGGTATATACTGAAACCGAATGAAAATGTTAAACCGGCTGAAAATATTGGAGGAAATTTGGATGTAAGCATTCTCCAAAATTATTTGCTTACTCCTATATTGGGTATTGAAGATCCGCGTACGGATAATAACATTGATTTTATAGGCGGAATAAGAGGTACGCAAGAATTGGAAAAATTAGTTAATACAGGAAAAGCAAAAATTGCCTTTTCAATGTACCCTGTTTCCGTAGATGATTTGATAAATATTTCCGATGCCGGAGAAACCATGCCGCCAAAATCAACTTGGTTTGAACCTAAACTTAGAGACGGATTGGTTGTTCATACTATATAATAATTTGGTTTTTCAGTTATTCTCTTAAACTAAAATTGTTTTTAATTACCGGCATAACTAATAATAATTATTAAGTTAAATTTAGCATATTAAATACATTAAAATAAAATTTACTATAAGGAAATAAAATTATGGAAAAAAGAATTTATAATTTTAGTGCAGGACCCGGTGTATTACCTGAAGAAGTTTTATTGGAAGCACAAGAAGATTTTTATTCCTACAAAGGTCAGGGTTTATCGGTAATGGAGATGAGTCATCGTTCCAAAACTTACGGAGAAATTATTTCCGAAGCCGAACAAAATTTAAGAACTCTATTAAATGTAAACGACAAATATGCGGTTTTGTTTTTACAAGGAGGAGCAACACTACAATTTTCAATGGTGCCGTTAAACATAATGCCGCCTAATAACAAAGCAGATTATATCAATACGGGAGCGTGGTCTAAAAAAGCAATTAAAGAAGCAAAAAGAGTTGGCGAAGTAAATGTGGCTGCTACTTCCGAAAATTCTAACTTCAATTATATACCCAAAAAAGAAGAACTTAAAATTTCATCCGATGCTTCTTATGTTCATTTTACATCTAACAATACAATTTTCGGAACGGAATATAAAACCGAACCCGAAGTAGGAAACATTCCCTTGGTATGCGATGCGTCGTCGAATATTCTTAGCAAACCAATTGATGTTAATAAATATGGAATTATTTATGCAGGTGCACAAAAAAATATGGGACCTGCCGGTGCCGTACTTGTAATTATTAAAAAAAGTTTATTGGAACGTTCTCCAAAAACTTTACATACTTATTTAAATTATAATACTCATGTAGAAAAAAACTCTATGTATAATACTCCGCCTACATTTACAATTTATATAATGGGATTGGTTTTCAAGTGGTTACTTAAAAACGGGGGATTGGAAGAAATGAAAAAAATAAACGAAACCAAAGCTCAACTGCTTTATGAAGCAATTGATAATTCAGACGGATTTTATAAAGGTACTGCCGTTAAAGAAGATAGATCGCTTATGAACGTTACGTTCAATTTACAAAATGAAGAATTGGAAAAAAAATTTGTTGAAGAGGCATTAGCAAAAGGTTTTGCAAATTTAAAAGGTCATCGTTCCGTAGGTGGAATTCGTGCGTCAATATATAATGCTTTCCCTTCGAAAGGCGTGGAAGATTTAGTTGAATTTATGACCCGATTCAAAAAAGAAAACTAACGTCTTATAAAATTCCTCTCCTTTACCGGAGAAGAATAAAAAGGAGGACGGATGAAGTTTTTTATAAAAATATTTTTTTTGTTTTCAATAATTATACTTCAATTTGCATGCTCAAAAAATAATTCGAAACTAAAACTTTCAAACTCCGAAGCATTTGCTTTTGATGTTGGCGATGGTTGGGAAGTAAATGGAACGGTTGTTGCTACGGGATTTCAACAAAAGAAAAACAAAAACATATATAAGTCTAAATTATATTGCTTTGTAAATTTAATAACATCTTCCAACGATACATTAAAAAAAATATTTTCGGATACACTTGAAAATAAACAAAAAAATAAGTTCATTGATATACCCGTTGAAGTTCAAATTGAACTTGATAGAACATTTGAAACCGGAAGTTACAAACTATTGTTTAATATTCGTGATGAATATAGTAAACAAAAAAAAATTGCGGAAGCAAAATTTAATTTAACAAAAGAATAATTCCGGAAAACCACTCCTAAAAATATTCGGTTTTTCGTATTAGAAATAATGTACTTCTCAAAACAATTAAACGGAGGTGCAAAATGTTATACGAAAAATTTATCAGATTAGTTGAAGACCACGCAGAATCACTTACAAAAGAATGGATTCATGAAATTAAAACAAATCCCGCAACAAAAGGATACCGGAATATTGACGAAGCCGTTCTTGGTATTAGAGTTTACGATGTTTACAGAAGGCTCGGCGAATGGATAATGAATGCAGATCCGGGCGATTCTAAAACCGCAGAGCATTTTGTTAAGCTGGGCAGAGAAAGAGCCTCGGAAGATCTGAAAAATAGCGAGGTTATTTATGCATTGATTTTAGCTAGAGTTGTTCTGTGGCGTTACATTGTTAATCAAGGCGTTATTAACTCTATTTTAGATTTACATCAATCGCTGGAATTCTATCAAAAAATCAATAACTTTTTTGATAAAGCAACTTACTTTGTTGCCGTAGGATTTGAAAGCGTAAACAAAGATGAGCAAGAAAAAATGAAAAAAGAAGAATTTGTTGAAAAAGCCGTTAAAGGTGTTACAAATTGGTTTATTAAAAGTAAATAACTTTTTATTTTCTATTTCTTAATATTGTAATAATTGTAAATGTTTTATTCTAAAATTTCTTACATAAAATTTATTGCTTGCTTATCTTATATGTAAATAATTAAATCAAAAAAAAATATTAAATTGAAAATAATAATTGCTCCCGATAAATTCAAAGGCTCTCTTTCGTCTCAAGAAGTATGTAACGCCGTAGAAAAAGGAATTTTAAAAGTTGATTCTTCCGTAGAAATAAAAAAAATTCCTATTGCCGATGGTGGCGAAGGTTCGTTAAAGGTTTTACAAAATAATTTGAACTTTGAAAAAATTATTGTTGCCACCGAAGATCCTCTGTTCAGACCAATTACAACATATTATGGTTTATCAGGTAATGTTGCATTCATAGAAGTTGCTTTGGCCTCAGGATTGCAACTGCTTAATAAAGAAGAACGTAATCCTATGTTTACATCAACATTCGGTACCGGTAAAATTATATTGGATGCAATAAAAAAAGGAGCTAAAGAAATTTTTTTGTTTGTTGGTGGTACCGCAACCACAGATGCCGGAATTGGAATAGCATCTGCCTTTGGGGTTGAATTTATTGATGGAAACAACAATAAACTAAAACCGATAGGAAAAAATTTGGAAAAAATAAAAACCATAAATACGGAAAATGCAATAGATATAAAAAACGTTCAACTTAAAATTTTTACCGATGTAACAAATAAATTAACAGGGAAGCAAGGAGCCGCATATTTTTATGCTCTTCAAAAAGGTGCAACAGCCGACGATGTAAAACATCTGGAAAACGGATTAAAAAATTATTCAAACTTAATTGAAAAAACATTCGGCATAAAAGTAAGCAAAGTAAAAGGCAGCGGTGCCGGCGGCGGAATTATTGCCAGTTTACTTTTTATGGGAAATGTAAAAATTGAAAATGGCATTCATTCAATATTAAATATATTAAATTTTGATTATTATTTAATGCAAAGCGATTTGGTTATTACCGGAGAAGGATTGCTTGATAACCAAACATTAAAAGGGAAAACAATCAAGGGAATTGTTGAAAGATGTAAACAATTTAAAAAACCGGTTGCAATTATTTGCGGTGATGTAAAATTAAGAAAAAAAGAATTAAACAAACTAAACGCCGTTTCGGTTATATCCGTTAAAACAAAAAATCTTTCTCACAATCAAGCAATGAATAATGCATATAATTTATTAATTGAACGGGCTACGGAGCTATTCAAAATTATCCGAAAAACAATACCTTTTAATGAATAAATTGTACATACTTTTTGCATGGTTTTTAACATAAATAATATAATAAATTTGAATTATTAAATTATCCTCTTAACTTTATCACCTTTATTTTTAATATTTAAGCAACTAAGGTTAACATCAACAATGACAAAAGAAGAACAAATAGCAAAAAAGCTTAATATCGATACAAATCAGGTAAACGAAACAATTAAACTTTTTGAAGAAGATGCCACAATACCTTTTATAGCACGTTATAGAAAAGAAAAAACAGGCGGACTGGACGAAGAACAATTACGGGATATTGAATTAACATATAATTACTTAAAACTTTTGGAAGAAAGAAAAGATACGGTATTAAATAGTATTAAAGAACAAGGTAAATTAACGGAAAAACTAAAAGAAAAAATATTAAGGGCAGATAAACTTCAAGAAGTTGAGGATTTATATTTACCTTATAAACCAAAAAGAAAAACACGCGGTAGCATTGCAAAAGAAAAAGGTTTGGAACCTCTTGCAAATTTTATTATAACCAATCCAAACTTTCTCGGAAACTTTGATGATGTGTTAAAGAAATATGTAGATGTGCAAAAAGGTGTTGAAACATCGGAAGAAGCATTAAAAGGAGCTAAAGATATAATTGCGGAAATGATTAGCGATAGTGCCGATGTTAGAAAAGAAATAAGAAAATACCTTTTATCTTCTTCAAGGATAAAATCAAAAAAAGTTGCTAAAAAAGATAAGGCCAAAAAAAATAACAAAACCGATGTTTATGAAATTTATCATAATTTTGAAATTGAAATAACAAAAATAAAACCTTATCAAACTTTGGCATTAAATCGGGGAGAACGTGAAGGATTTTTAAGAGTATCGTTTAATTTTGATAAAGAATTTTTATTTAATAAAATTTATTCACTATATTTTAATTTCCACCAAACCGTTTTCCAAACAATTTTGGAAGAGACTTTAACGGATTCTTTTAACCGACTTCTTTATCCATCATTGGAAAGGGAAACAAGAAATTACCTTACCGAAATTGCCGATAAACACGCCATAGAAATTTTCGGTTCCAATTTAAGGCAGTTATTGCTTCAGCCGCCTATGATGAATAAAATAATTATGGGTATAGACCCCGGGTTTGTTTCCGGTTCTAAAGTTGCGGTTATAGATAAAACGGGTAAATATTTGGAAGGAAGTACTATATATCCGCATCCGCCTCAAAGGAAAATATCGGATGCAAAATCAACAATACTAAAACTTGTAAAAAAATATAATGTTGATATAATTGCAATAGGCAACGGAACGGCAAGCAGAGAAACCGAATTTATGATTTCGGAAATAATTACTGAAAACAATCTTGATTGTTATTACTTAATTGTAAACGAAGCCGGAGCCTCTGTTTATTCGGCTTCGCCTATTGCCAAACAAGAATTTCCGGATTTGGAAGCCAGTCAAAGAGGGAACATTTCTATTGCACGCAGAGTTTTGGATCCACTTGCCGAACTTGTAAAAATCGAACCCAAATCTATTGGTGTTGGTCTTTATCAGCACGACGTTAATCAAAAATTACTTAGTAAAAATCTTGATGATGTGGTTATCAGTTGTGTTAATTATGTTGGCGTTAACTTAAATACCGCTTCGGTTTCGTTACTTACTTATGTTGCCGGGTTTAATAAAAGAATAGCCGGCAACATTGTTAAATTTAGAGATAGTAACGGAAAATTTAACAACCGAAAAGAATTGCTTAATGTTCCCGGTTTGGGTAAAAAATTATTTGAACAAGCTGCCGGTTTTTTAAAAATATCGGGTGGCAACAATCCATTGGATAATACTTTTATTCATCCCGAGTCTTATACGGTAACAAAACAACTTTTGGATTTATGTAATATTTCTTCAACGGAAATAATTGTAAAGGGTAAACTTGTTGAACAATATGTTAAAAACAAAGGATTGAAAAACATTGCCGAATCTATGAATATTGGAATTCCCACATTGGAATATATTCTTGAAAATTTAAATAAGCCGGGCAGAGATCCGCGTGAAGATATGCCCAAACCGATTTTGAGAAATGATGTTATGAAAATTGAAGACCTCGAAATAGGAATGACACTTAAAGGAACGGTTAGAAATGTTGTTGATTTCGGTGCATTTGTTGATGTTGGATTAAAACAAGACGGACTTCTTCACATTTCCGAAATGGCAAATCAATTTATAAAACATCCTTTGGAAATTCTTAGCGTTGGAGATATTATTGATGTAACTATTAAATCCGTTGATATTGCTAAACATAGAATAGCTTTGAGTATGAAATAACTTAATAAGAAAAAATGAAAACCAGGCGGGAAACTTTTATAGTTTTGTTTTGCATAAAAACTTGCAAATTTTATCTTGATAATAACGGGCCACTTTCCCTTTTTTAACATAGTTTTGAATAAAAATCGAAAAAGCAATTCTGTGTTTGTTTTTGCTAAGTAAATATCCCGAAAGAGTACTTACACCACTTAATGTTCCGGTTTTTGCACGAACGTTTTTGTAAGCGGCTCCTCTTTTCATCCTTTTTTCCAGCGTTCCGTCTATACCTGCAATGGGTAAAGAATTATATAAAATTTTATAATTCTTTTTCGATTTTTCATAAAGATATTTCAATACTTCAACCAGAAGTTCTGTTGTAACAAGATTGTAATGCGAAACTCCTGAACCGTCAACAATTTTGTAATTTTTATAATTTAAACCGGTTTTTTCAATAAGACTATCAATCATTTCTATTCCGTATTTTGCTCTGGCTTTTTTATTATGTTTTAATGCCAAAGCTCTCAATGTCATTTCCGCACTTAAGTTATCGCTTTTTTTATTTAAATTATTTATAATGTCTTTAAACTTTCTTTTATGAATATAAATTTTTTTGGAAAATTCCGGTAACTTTAATGTATCTATTTTTCCTTTAACCGCAATCGAATCGCGTTGCAATGCTTCTTTGAATAAATACATAAAATAAAATTCGGAATTAACTACATTCAATTCAACGGTATCTTGTTCTTCCTTATAAGAAATATCGCCCGATATTTGAATTTGATTTCCTCTTGTTAACCAATTACGCGTAATTTTAAAGTTTGAAGTATCTTCTTTGGTTGTTATTGATTCGTTAACGACATTAAAAAAATTTGTTTGAGGAATTAATTCGTAACTAATCGGTTTATTAATAATTCCCGGACGATAGACAATTTTTACAGCGGCGTCATTTATAATTAGCGGTGTCATGTAAGGAAAATCCGTAGAAGGATCATCGTCCCACATCCAACCGTTTCCCCAAAACAAAGAATCCATTTTGGAAACATCTCCATAAAGGTTTCCGCGTATTTCTTTTATTCCGTATTTTTTTATTTCGGTTACAATTGTATCCAAGTCTCTAACGGTAAAATCGGGGTCGAAACCTCCTACAATAAAAATATCTCCGTAGCATACGGAATCCATTACAATTCCGTTATGATATACCGAGGTGGTAAATTCGTAATCTGGTCCAAGATATTCTAAGGCTGTTGCCGTTGTTAAAAGTTTTAAATTTGAAGCGGGATGTAATAACAATTTCGGATTTTTTTTATAAATAATTTTTTTTGAAGTTAAGTCGTAAATATCAACCGATAAAATTGTAGATTTAAAATAATCGTTTTCCAAAATTTTGTTTATGGCTTTTTCAACTTTTTTATTAAACGATTGCGCAATGTTTATATTGACAATAAAAAATATAAGAGTACTAAAAAATAATATTTTTAAATTTGGTTTCATCGATTTTATATAGAGTTTATGAAAGCCGATATAGTGCTTTCTGCTATTTTATAATTTAATATTAATTTTGTCTTGTATGTTAATATCAATTCCAAGAGTTACCGTTAAAAATATTCTCTTTCTCTAAACTTAACACCAAGACGGTTTACAGCCAAATCTTTTGCTTTTTCTTTATCAACTTCTTCAAGCCCTACAATTGAAAGGATAACATTTGAATATTGTTTTGCTTTTTTAGCAAAGTCCAACATCTCTTTATGCATTGCAGGGTCAACTTTCATTAGTTTTGCATATTGATTTGGGTCGGTTGAGTTTAAACTTATTGATACTGTGTCAATTAATCCTTTTAATTCCGGAGTAATATCTTTTTTATTTATAAAATTTCCGTGTCCGTTAGTGTTCAAACGTGTTTTACCGCCATTAGCTTTTATATATTCGGCAATTTTTTTTACCACGTTCCAGCGGATAGTTGGTTCTCCGTAACCACAGAAAACTATTTCATTATATTTTTTGGGATCCCCAATAAGTTCAATATATTTTTCCGCACTTGGTTCTTCTGCTTTTTCCATTTTTAAGTTATAACCGCTAATAACCGCATCACCTTTTCTATCGCAAAAAACACAATCCGCATTACATCTGTTTGTTACATTTATATAAAGTGAATTTCCAATTTTATAAACAAAACTTAATTCCGGTTTTTTACCTATTCCGAATAATTTATAAACATTGTAGTTTGTTGTTCTTGCAACATCTTCTATGGTTACATTGTGAAGTTCGGCAATTTTTTCTGCAATCAATGTTATGTTAGCAGGTTCGTTTCTTTTTCCGCGATAAGGTACCGGAGTTAAAAAAGGGGAATCGGTTTCAAGTAATATATTTTCAATTTCAACGTTTTTTAAAACATTGCGTACACTTTCTGCTTTTTTAAAAGTGATATTTCCAGTAAATGAAATAAAGTGTTTCATGGAAATAAGTTCTTTGGCTTCTTTTATTCCACCGGCAAAGCAATGAAACTGGGCTTTTAAATTTGTTCTCTTATATTGTCTTATTATTTCCATTATATCTTCGTTCGATTCTCTGTTGTGAACAATAATCGGAAGATTTGTTTTAACGGCCAAATCAATTTGCTCTTTGAAAGCTTTAATTTGTTTTTCTTTTGGAGAAAAGTCGTAATAATAATCAAGGCCAATTTCTCCAATTGCAACAACTTTTTCGTGTTTGGAAAATTCTTCCAAAATTTCCAAATAATTTTCTTGAATTTCACCCGTATCATGCGGATGAACACCAACGGCGGCAAAAATAAAATCGTATTTTTCCGCCAAATCTATTGCTTGTTTGGAAGTTGCCAAATCGGTAGCAGGAACAATTATTTTTTCTACTCCCGCATTTAATGCTCTTTCTATTATTTGTTCAACTTCTCCGTTAAAATTCGGATAAAACAAGTGTGCATGTGTATCTATAAACATTAAATCTCCGTTTTTATGATTGTATTTCCCCAATTACAACCGGATTTTCACCTAATGAATTAACAGTTTTAAATAAAGATGGCAATTCCTTTTTGTCTATTATTGCAATTAACCCGATTCCAATATTAAAAACTTTTCTCATTTCTTCATCTGAAATTTTTCCGGTTTGTTGGATCAACTTAAAAATATTAGGCATTTCCCAAGAATTCCAGTCGATAATAATTTTACAATTTTTAGGAACAACACGTTTTGTGTTACCTATAATACCACCACCGGTTATATGCGAAAATGCTTTGACATTATTTTTTTTAATTAAAGTTTGAATTAAGTTCAAATATGATTTGTGTATTTTTAATAATTCGGTTCCTATGTTATTTTTCAAAAGTTCGTGGTTTTCATTTAAACTGAATTTATCCAGCAATACTTTTCTTGCCAAAGAATATCCGTTTGTATGCAAACCGTTTGAAGCGAACCCGATAAGTAAATCGCCGTTTTTAATGTTTTTACCATCCAAAATATTTTCCTTTTCAACAATTCCCACAATAGTACCGGAAATATCATAATCTTTTAAGCTATAAAGTCCCGGCATTTCTGCCGTTTCTCCGCCAATTAAAGCTATATTATTTTCTTTACAAGCTTTTGCAAAACCTTTCATAATATCGGTAGCAACTTTGGGCTTAAGTTTCCCGAATGCCATATAATCCATAAAATACATTGGGTTGGCTCCGCATACGGCAATATCGTTTACACAGTGATTAACCAAATCTTGTCCGATAGTATCATGTATTCCGGTATCTATTGCAATTTTTAATTTGGTTCCAACTCCGTCAACGCTGGAAACAAGAACGGGATTGCGATATTGGGCTAAATCAAGTTGGTAAAATGCTCCGAAATGCCCTATGCCGGCTAACACGTTTTTGTTAAAGGTAGATTTTACAACAGATTTTATGTTATCAACGGTTCTTTCACCTGCTATAAGATTTACACCCGATTTTTCATAATCTATTTCCATAATGTTCCTTAAAAAAATTTTTTACCAACTTAAAATGGTTTTATAAACTCTTTCTTAAATTATGCAACAAAGCAATTTGAAACCAATATAAATTTACTAAATCAAATGAAACATATTTATATTAACGATGTAAAAGCATAACTAAAAATTAAGAAGAAGGCATACAAATTTAAGGTATTTAAGTGATAGTTTTTAACATTTTTAGTAAATTTATTAGTTTATAAATAAAGATTTTTAAGAATAATGATAAATGAAAATTTAACGGAACGGGAAAAATCGGTACTGCGTTACGTTATTAACCAGTATATACTTACCGCTACCCCGGTAGGTTCGCGTAGTATTTCAAGCAAGTATAACCTTGGTGTTTCTTCGGCAACCGTTAGAAATATAATGTCGGATTTGGAAGAGTTGGGATATTTGGGTCATCCCTATACTTCTGCAGGCCGTATTCCTACAGATTTGGGTTACAGATTATATGTAGATTCTTTAATGGGATTACCCAAATTAAATAAAGAAGAATATGATTTGATAGATAATCAACTTGAACAAACGGATTTTGAGACAAATGAAATATTGAAAATTACTTCTTCGCTTTTAAGCGATTTAACAAATCAATTGGCATGTGTAAGTTATCCTAAATTCAGTAATGCCATTTTAACAAAAATTCAGCTTGTAGCTTTATCAACTTCTAAAATATTGGTTGTTGTTAGTATTAAAACCGGTATGATACGTACAATTACATTGGAAATAAAAACACGATACGAAAAAAGTTCATTAAGGAAAGTTGAACAATTTTTAAATCAAAGGCTTGCGGGCTTAACATTTACGGAAATTAGAAATACTATTTCGGATAGAATTCGTAACTACTCAACAAAAAAGAACGAACCTGTAGTGAGGGTATTTTTAGATTCCGTCGAAAAAATATTTAAAGATGTAAAATCGAGCGAAGATACCATAATAACCGGAACAAAAAATATAATTAATCAGCCGGAGTTTACAGATGCCAGTCAATTTAAAAGCATAATAGAACTTGCCGAAGACAAAGATATTATCATTCATATTATGGAAAAAGAATCAACCAAAAAAACCGGAGAAGTTTCTGTAACAATAGGTAAAGAAATTGAAGAAGAAAAATTATATGATTACAGCATTATTGTAAAAGAATATAAAGTAGGGCAAATAGCCGGAAGCATCGGCATTATTGGTCCGAAACGTATGCAATATTCTCATACAATTGCTTCGGTAATTTATATGGCGGAATTATTATCGAAAATTTTTAAAAGAAAAAAATAAAAGGGTGAAAAATGAAAAAACATAAGACCGAAGAGAAAGCAAAGAAAAAACATCAGAAGCATGAAACAAATGAAAATAAAAAAACAACGGAAGAAAAACCGAAAGAAACAAAACAGGAAAACGTGGAAAAATTAAAAGAGGAAATTCAAGAACTAAAGGATACTTTGTTAAGAAAAGTAGCCGAATTTGAAAACTATAAAAGACGTACGGAAAACGATCAACTGAATTTAATTAAATACGGAGCTGAATCTTTTATATTAAAAATTCTTCCTATATATGACGATTTACAAAGATCCGTTCAACATCTCGAAGAAAGTAATTTGGATTCTATAAAAGAAGGGTTAAAATTAGTACTTGATAAATTCAATAAAACATTTGAAGAACAAGGAGTAAAAAAAATAGAATCCAAAGGAAAAGAATTCAATGTTGATTATCATGATGCTTTATTGCAACAACCTTCGGCCGATGTGCCGCCGGATACTATTCTTGAAGAAATTGAACCCGGATATATGTTTAAAGATAAAGTACTTAAACATGCCAAAGTAATAGTAAGTAAAGAAATTGAACAACCGCAAGAAGAAGAAAATAACAATAACGACAAAGAAGAATAGGAAAGAATAAATGAGCAAAAGAGATTATTACGAAATTTTGGGTGTTTCTAAAAACGCAACTGAAGATGAAATTAAAAAAGCGTACAGAAAACTTGCTATAAAATATCATCCGGATAAAAACCCCGATAATAAAGAAGCCGAAGAAAAATTTAAAGAAGCTGCCGAAGCTTACGAAGTATTAAGCGATAAAGAAAAAAGAGCACGATACGATAGGTTTGGTCATAGCGGAATGCGGGGCGGTCAAGATTTTCATAGCTATCAGAATGTAAACGATATCTTTAGTCATTTTTCCGATATTTTCGGTGGAAGTTTCGGCGGAGGCGGTTCTATTTTTGATGATATTTTCGGTAGTGCTACCGGAACAAGAACCAGACAAACCCAAACCGGAACACCCGGTTCCGATTTGAAAATTACCCTTAAACTTACTTTGGAAGAAATTGCCCAAGGTACAACAAAAAAAATTAAATTGAAAAAACAACTAAAGTGCAACGAATGTAACGGAACTGGAGCAAAATCCGGCAATGGATTTAAAACTTGTACGGTTTGTAACGGCTCCGGAGAAGTCAGACAAGTATCGAGATCGGTTTTCGGACAATTTGTAAATATTTCCGTTTGCAATAATTGTGGCGGAACCGGAAAAATTATTTCCAATCCCTGTAAAAAATGTCGCGGCGAAGGAAGAATTATGGGCGAAGAAACCATTAAAATAAATGTCCCTGCCGGAGTTAGCGATAATAGTTATATGACGTTACGTGGTAAAGGAGGAGCAGGTAAAAACGGTGGTCAACCGGGAGACATTATTGTTATTTTTAAAGAATTGGAACATCAATATTTTATTAGGGAAGGTGATGATTTAATTTACGAATTGGAATTGAGTTTTCCCGATGTTGTTTTGGGAACTTCAGTGGAAATTCCTACAATTACCGGAAGAGCAAAATTAAAAATTGAAGCCGGCACTCAACCCGGAAAATTTTTGAAAATGAAAGGCAAAGGTATTAAGCACTTAAATAGTCACGGTTACGGAGATCAACTTGTTAAATTAAACGTTCATGTTCCGAAAAAAATTACACATACGGAAAAAAAACTATTAGAACAATTAAACACTATGCCGAATATAAAACCGTAATTTTAATTTGCACTTTTAATAAAAATAATATCTTAAAAATTTTTTTAGTAAATTTATATAAATTTCATCTTCTCTTATTATATTTGAGAGAAACAAGTTGAAACAAATACTAAACAAATTATCAAAACTAACGGGATTTACAACCACGGAAATAAATGTTTTGTTATTTGTTGTTTTATCTTTTATTGCGGGAGCTTTCGGTAAATACTATAAATATAAAAGCAATAACCGTATTTTACAAAAATTTAATTACAGTAAACAAGACAGTCTTTTTTTAGAACTGAATAAAAAGATTGACAAAAAAAATATAAATAAAAAAAATGTTCAAAAAAGAGTTGATTCTAAACCAGAACTTTTAGATTTTAGGATTAGAAAAATAGATAAAAAGAAAAACGGACATTTTTTACTTGCAAAAAATAAAATTAATATAAATACGGCAAAAATAAATACACTAACTCGTTTGCCGGGAATCGGTTTAAAGACTGCAAAAAAAATAATTTTATTAAGAAAGAAAAAAAAGAAATTTAATTCGATAGACGAACTATTGGAAATAAAAGGAATAGGTAAAAAAAAGTTAAATAAAATTAAAAAATATTTATTTTTAGAAAATTAGAAATTTCTAACCTCCGGAGGTATATAATATGAATAAAAAAGGTGAACCGTGGTATATTCATGCTGCACTTTATTTTATAATTGCAATACTAACTTATGCATTAATTCGCGTTGCAATTATAGATCCGTCTAATTACATAGAACATGAAAATTATTATAGTAACGAATCCCATCTCAGAATGGAAAATATAAGGCAAGCGGAAATTCTTTGGGAAAAGAAAAATGAAAAATTTACCGATAATCTTAAAGAGTTGATTAATTTCGTTAAAACGGATTCTACGGTTGCCTCTCTTATTGTTGGTGTTGATACTTTAACAAACAGATCTACAAATCCATTTAAAAATTTATCTAACGGAAAATTGGATTTTGATTCTATTATGTACTCGCCGGTTTCTCATACACCATATATTTTAAAAATAGATACCACGGTTTCAATAGATACTGTTGTTAACCCGCGTGGTGATATTATTAAAATTGATACCGTTACCAATATAGGAAGTATTTATTTTTTGAAATGTCCGGACGGTTACGGAACAATTGGAGATACCGCAGTAATGGCATTAAAAAATACAGCTTCGTGGGATTAATATTTTTATGATCACAAATATAAGTCAGCTGGGCATAAACATTTCAGAAGAAAAACTTCAGTTGGTGGAATTAAATTGTACAAGTGGAAATTGCTATCTGGAGAATATAGATGAAGAATACTTCGAAGAAGTAATTGATACCGAAACAAAAGAAAGTAAATTCATAAATATACTCCAGAACGCATTTAATGAAATTATTTTACGTAAGTCGGTAATTTCCAAAAAAGTTTCGGTTTCTTTACCATTAAGTTTTTTTAAAACATTTGAAATACCCGTTGAAGAAAAACTAACCGCTGCAGATTTAAATGAATATTTGAAATGGGAATTTTCCAAACTATATCCCACCTTAAGTGAAGAAAATTTTGTAATTCAATCATACGTAACAAATAATAGTAATAATCAAATTGCTTTTGTTTTTGCCCTCGAAAAGTCAGTCTTAAAAATCATTCGTAAATTTTGCGTTAGGAATAATCTTATCTTAAAAAATGTAGATAATTCTAATATAGCTTCTTCGGTTTTTCTTCAAAACCAACCCGATAAAGATAAACAACTAAGCGTTTTTATTGATAATCATCGTGTTTCCATTATCTTGTTTTCCAAAGGTAAATTTCAATTCTATAAACAAAAAGAATATAAAAGTATTTCCGAGCTTGCATTATTAACCAAAGACATTTACAACGAAGTAAAAGAAAGATATTTAAAATATTATACTGTTTCGGCTTTTACACTTTGGGGAAATGTCTATTCGGACAAACTAAAAGAACAATTGGAAAAAACTTTGGAGTTAACTGCACAAACAATAAATCCTTTTCAAAAAATAAAAACCGAAACCGATATTGCCAATAAAAAAATAACCGCAGAAAATCCGTGGAAATTTTCTTCGGCAATGGGCATGGCTCTTAGATTTGTATTATGAGAGTTATTACAGGCAAATTTAAAGGTAGAATTATAAAAGTTCCCAAATCGAAACTAATTAGACCTACTACGGATAAAAACAGAGAAGCTATTTTTAATTATCTAAACAATATTATTGATTTTTCTCAAAGTAATGTTTGCGATTTATATGCCGGAAGCGGAGCTTTGGGAATTGAAGCATTAAGTCGCGGAGCATTGATTGCACATTTTGTTGAAAATAATTTTGTTATTTATAAAAATTTATTGAAAAATTTGGAACCGTTTAATGTTGGTGAAAATACACAAGTATATAAAATGTCTTCCGTTAAATTTACTTCGCTTAAAAAACATTATTCTTACGATTTGATAATTGCAGATCCTCCGTTTTTTAAAAATGATATTTATAAAGTAGTGGAAAATATCAAAAAAAATAATTATTTAACTAAGAACGGAATTTTAATAATAGAAAGATCAATACAAACGGAAAAAGAAGATTTGAAAAATTTCAAAAAAAAACCCGTAAAAAAATTAGGTGATAGTCTTATTTATCAATTTCAGAATAGTTAGTTTAATAATAAATATTTTTAATAAATTTAAGAACCTGAAATGAAAATAGTAATATATCCGGGAACATTTGATCCCGTAACAAACGGTCATATAGACGTTATAGAAAGAGCAACCTCTTTATTCGACAAGGTAGTTGTTACCGTTGCCCGCAATCCGATTAAAAATCCTCTGTTTACCGTTGCCGAAAGATTGGAAATGTTAAATAAGTCATTAAAAAATTTTAAAAATGTTTCTGTAGATTCTTTTGAAGGCTTAATTGTTGATCATGCAAGGGAAGTTGGAGCCGTTGGTATTATAAGAGGTCTTAGAGCTATTAGCGATTTTGAATTTGAATTTCAAATGGCATTAATGAACAGAAAACTAAATGAAGAACTTAGAACCATTTTTTTAATGCCGCATGAAAAATATACATATTTGAATTCAACAATTATAAGAAATTTGGCTCAATTTAATAGTGATGTAAGCGAATTTGTACCGCCGATTGTAGCTAAAATGTTAAAGGAAAAACAAGAGATAAAAATCCATCCGAAACAAGATGTGGGGGATTAAAAAAATTAACTTTACTATTTAAATTTCAATAAATTGTAAAATAGCTTTTTTATAAGTTTATTTAACAGTTAAAAAAATCTACATTTCTTTTTCGGCTTCCAATATTTTCCCTTTTATAAAAACACCGTTTAGTAAATCTTCGTTACTTAAATAAACAATTCCGTCTTCATTGTGCGGTTCGCCGTAAACGCTATGAATTGATTTCAATCCGCCCAACCATTTTCGTTTGTCGCTAATATAAACCAAATCTCCAACATTGGCAGCCATTTTTTCCATATCATTTTTAGAAAAGTTTATTACGCCGTCTTCAACATCTTTCTTTTTCCAATTAACAAGAACTTTTTTACCTTCTGCATCATTTATTTTTCTTCCTTTGAAAGCTTCTTTTGCTTTTTGTACCGACCAAATAGTTAAACCTGTAGTTTGACCTTCGGGGTTATATTCTATTAAATAAGAAGATGTAACGGCAACCAATGCAATCAATATAATAGATAAAATTATTAGTATTGATAACGGAAGAAAATCACTAACAATTAAAACAAATAATAATGTTGAAAGTCCGACCAAAATATATGCCATACTGGTAGATTTAATAGTTGCTTTAACAAATTGTTCAAGTTTGGAATTTGCTAAAGTTACACCAACACCAACAACAGAACAAACAACTAAATTATATAACGCTCTTATATAAGAATACGGATGATGAGCATTCATGTGAATGCCATGATCAAAAGGATGAATCAAAATTGAGGGATGCGAAGCACCCAACAACATTAAAGCAACACCGCCGATAAATGTTGTCATAACAGCAGCCGGTGTAAACCTTTTCCAAAATATTCCAAGGAATATTGCTACAACCAAAGGTGGCGTTAAGGTTGAATGGAAATATCCATGCGCTTCATAAACAGTCGGAAATCCTTTAAAAGCCAATACTGCAACAACACCAAGTGCAGTAATTATAACCGAGGAATACCTTGCAGCTGCTAATTCTTTTTTATCATTTTCTTTTTGTGAGATAGATTTTTTCTTAAAATATTGTTTAACCGGTCTATGAATATCGTTTATATAAATAGCTGCCGTGGCATTTATCAAAGTATCTACCGTTGACATTAAAGCAGCAGTAAGTGCTGCCATTATAAATCCGAATACACCTGGAATTGCTACTATATTTGCAACAACAACAAATATCTGATCTGGAGAAGTATTTGGAGGAATAATTTCCGGATGAGCAACCGAGATTGCTTTTCCCAACCAACCGGCATTTCCTACAACAATAGCAGAAAGGGGTAACATAAATAATATATTAAATGTTGCAGCTTTTCTTCCTTCATCAACACTTTTTGTAGCCATAAACCTCATTATTAGGCCCATGTTCATAAATAAAAATCCAACCGAACCGGCAACACCATCCTGCCAAAAAATTCCGACAAAATTAAAATCGGGGGGTTTATTAAAGCTTGCTAAAGGCAACTTCCACGCAGTTGGCAGAAGATTCCAAAATGTATGAAAACCGCCGATGTAAGATATACCGAGGAAGAAAAGTAAAAAACCGGCAAATAAAAGAATAAAACCTTGCAAAAGGTCGGTAAAAATTACAGCCGTTTGACCACCGAAAGTAATATAAATTCCTGTTATTATTGCAATAACAATTATAACTCCCATTAAGGAAGTATGAATTTGCATTCCTAATAAAGAAAAACTTTTGGGCAACATTGGCATGGCAGCTTTACCCAAGGTCAAAAAACCTATTCCTATATATCCAATCATATAAAAGAGTAATAATACCGTAGCCAAAAATCTGGCCGAAGGGCTAAAACGTTTTTCAAAATATTCAGGTATAGAACGAATTTTTGTATAAACAATAATTGGCAGCCACCCAAACAGAAAGAAAGGGATAAAAAACCAATCGTTAATATACGTCATAGTAGATGACAAACCGTATTGAAATCCTTTGGCAGAATATTTTATAAAGCTATGGCTTCCTACACCGGTAGCTACAATAGAAAAAGCAATAAGCCACCACGCAAATCTTCTTCCGCCAAAGAAGAAATCTTTAGTACTCCGATTGTACTTGCCAAAATAACTTCCGAAAAACATTACAAAAAAGAAATATACAACCATAACAATCCAATCGGTTGAAGATCCGATGCTATGAAATGTTTGTTCAATGTTGTGTGCAGTTGTTTCCATATTTTACCAATATAAAGCCCATGAAATTAATAAAGCGTGCATTAAAACAAAATAAAAATATCCGAATATCAATACCCGATACCAATACTTATGACGTTTTTTATTTAGATTGATTGCTCCGCTTTTTCTGATAATTATCATTCCGATTAAAAAGAAAATCCCTCCTACTCCGTATAAATATATAAACGGTAGCCAAGTATCGGAAAATGTTAGCATTTCATTTACCTTTAAGTTTAACAGTTTTACAATTGATTTTTAATATTGAAAGTTAACCAAGCCTGATAATAGTTGCAAATTATTTTATAAATCATAATAAAAATTCCGGACATTCAAAATATTAAATTGTTGAAGAAAAAATTAAAGAAAAAAAGTTATTTACACTTGAAAAAGTAAACTTTAAAATTGTTTGTTATACGATTAAAACATTGCATTTGAAAATATGTGTATCTAAATTTATTATTTAAATTAATTTTATATCTGAAATGGAGGATTAGAAAAATATGGGTATGATGGCGAGAATGAGGCATCTTGCACCTTGGTTTATTATTGCTGTCGGCGGGCTATTTGTACTTTTTATGGTTTTATCCGATTCGAAAGTATCAAGTTTGGCACGTAGACAAAACAACAATATTGGTGAAATAAACGGACAACCGATAACCTATCAAGAATTTTCAAGTTTAGTAGAACAATACAGAGCCAATCAAGTTCAAAGAACCGGCAAAGATATTCCCGAAACTCAAATGGATGCTTTCAGAGATCAAATATGGGATAACATGGTTTCGCAAAAATTGGTTCAAGATAAAATAAAAGAATTCGGTGTAAATATTACAAATCAAGAAATAATTGATGTAATAGAAGGTCCGAATCCACCGCAATTTCTTAAACAAAACTTTATAGATTCAACTGGCAAATTTAACCGAGCCGCTTATGATCAGGCAATTCATAACCCGAAAAACAGAACTGCGATGCTACAAGCAGAAGACGCAGTAAGAAATCAATTAACCCAACAAAAGCTAATAAGTTTGTTAGGTTCCGCTATTTTGGTTTCTGATGAAGAAATTAAAAGAAATTTTATAGAACAAAATATCCGTATGGATGCTGATTTTGCTTTGGTTGATGCTTTAACAATACCGAAAGAAAAGATAACTTATAATGAAAACGATTTGAAAAATTATTATGAAACTCACCAAGATGAATTCAAAATAAAACCCCAGAGAAAATTAAGATATGTTTTATTCGAAAATGTAGCTTCACACGGAGATTCCACAGGTATTAAAAAAATACTTCTTGGTGTTGTGAATAAATTAAAAAACGATACCTCAAGCTTTAAAACTTACGTTAAAATGTATTCCGATAAACCTTTTGGCATAGATACACTCTCTGCAAATTTGTTACCCGAAAACGTAGTTGAACTATTTAACAATGCCGCCAACGGAAGTATAATAGGTCCGATTTTAACCAACCAAGGTTATATAGTTTATAAATTGGATAAAAAAATAAAATCCAAAAAAATTATGGTAAAAGCATCTCATATATTAATTAAAACCGGGAAAAACGAAAAGGCGGCAAAAATAAAAATTGATAGCATCTATAATGTTTTACAAAACGGTGCTGATTTCGAAAAAGTTGCAAAAGCGGTTTCGCAAGACGGAAGTGCGGTGCGTGGCGGAAATTTGGGATGGTTCGGCAAAGGACAAATGGTAAAAGAATTTGAAAAAGCGGCTTTTTCCGGCAAAGTTGGAAAAATATTAAAACCTGTTAAAACAAGATTCGGTTACCACATAATTAAAGTTACAGGCAGAAGTAATAATAAATATGTTTTTGAAAAAATTGTTAATGCAATTACTCCTTCGGCAACAACTTTAGACGAGGTTTATGAAAATGCCAAAGATTTTTCTTATTTGGCAAATAAAAATAGCTTCGATAGTGAAACAAAATTGATGAAATATAAAGTGAAAGAAACTCCGTTTTTTACAAAAGAAAATAAAATTATTCCCGGCCTTGGACTCAGCAAAGCTTTAATGCATTTTGCTTTCGACGGTGATATAAAAGATATTAGTTCCGCATTCAAAGTTCGCAACGGTTATGTTGTTGCTCAAATTACGGATATAAAAGAAGCCGGCATAAAACCGTTCGAAGAAGTAAAAAAAATTATAGAAAGAAAAGTTGTATTAAAAAAGAAAATGGATAAAGCCAAAGAAATTGCCCAAAATATAAAAAACAATTTGGGTGAAAACGGAGATATTACAAAAGCTACGGATATTTATCCAAAAGCACGGGTTTCAAAGGCAAAAAATTTCAACTCCGCCGGATCAATACAAGGTATAGGACGAGAACCGGCTTTTGCTCAAGCGGCTTTAAATGCAGAGCTAAATAAAATTACCGGTCCGGTTAAAGGAAGCAGAGGTTATTTTTTATTGAAAGTAACAAAAAGAACAAAGCTGGATACTACAATGTATTCCATCCAAAAAAAGACTTTAAGAGATAATATACTTAGACAAAAACGCAACAGAGTTTTTTCCGACTGGCTTAAAAAATTAAAAGACCAAGCAGAAATTGTTGATAACAGATATAAGTTTTATCGATAAACATTCCACGTTTTTTGTAAGGCGGATTTTTATCCGCCTTTTTATATCTCTTCCGATAAATTTTTATTTACAAATAGTTATATTCGCTTTTGAAAATAAATCTAATTTATGTAAATGATTAAAAGAATTTATTTAACGGGATTTATGACAAGTGGTAAAAGTACGCTTGGAAAAATATTGGCTAACGTTTTGGGTTGGAATTTTTATGATTTGGATTTTGAAATTGAAAAAGACGAAGAAATAAAAATAGCGGAAATATTTAAAACCAAAGGAGAAAAATATTTCCGCAAAGCTGAGTCGATTAAATTAAAAAAATTATCGGAAAAAGACTTCTCCATTATTTCACTTGGCGGCGGTACTTTAGTAAACGATGATAATTTGAAAACAATTTTAAAAACCGGAAAACTGGTTTATCTGAAAGTACCTCCGGAAATTATTTACAGAAGAATAAAAAATAAAATTGACAGACCTCTTTTTAGAGATTTTGTTCTTGAAGGTAACAGCAAAGAAACATTTATAAAAAAAATAGAAGATATGTTAAAAGAAAGAAATAAATATTATTGCCAAGCCGATTTGATTTTTAAAATAGATAATTCTCCGGTTGGAATTACCGTGGATAAACTTGCAAAATCAATAAAAAAATTATTGTATGAAAAAAATTAGTATAAAAATACCAAATAATAATTACGATGTTTTCGTAGGTAAAAATGTAATAGATAATTTATCTCTGCTTCTTAAAAAAAAGAAAATATCCGGAAAACTTTTTGTTGTAGTTGATAAAAATGTAAATAAATTTTATTCCAGGGAAATAAATTTAATATTAGATAATTCAAAATTTGATTATAAAATATTTAATATAACCGCAACGGAAAAAAACAAATCCTACGAAACCTTACAAAAAATTCATAGAAATTTAATTAAATATAAATACGGAAGAGATTCGCTTATGATAGCTGTTGGCGGAGGAATAATAGGTGATATTACGGGTTTTGCCGCATCCACTTTTATGCGAGGAATAAAATATATTCAAGTTCCTACAACTCTTCTTTCCGCCGTTGATAGTTCCGTAGGAGGAAAAACCGGAATCAATTTTTATAATACGAAAAACATTATCGGAACATTTTATCAACCCGAAATGGTTTTAATAGACACAAATTTTTTTTCAACGTTGCCCGAAAAAGAAATGCTTTGCGGTATAGGCGAAATTATTAAGTATTGCTTTTTAACCGAACTGAAATTTTTTAATTACGTCAAAAAAAATATAGATAAACTTCTTGCTAACGATACTAAAACGTTAACAAAGGTTATTACCGAAGCGTTAAGATTTAAAGGTGATGTTATAATTGCCGACGAAAAAGAATCCGGTTTAAGAAAAATTTTAAATTTCGGCCATACATTTGCTCACGCATACGAAGTTGAACAAAATCATAAAATTGAACACGGACAAGCGGTAATTGTTGGAATATCATCTGCGTTATATTTATCGAAGGAACTTTCTTTACTTAAACCAAATAAATTTAAAGAATTTAATAGTTTAATATTTCAATTTAAATCAAAAGTAAAATTGGGTAAAATTAATAAAAACAATGTTTATAAAATTATGCAAAGAGATAAAAAGAATAGAGACGGAAAAATAAAATTAGTATTACTGAAAGATATAGGCAAAATAGTAACCGATGTTTCTTCTTCTAAAAAAATGATTATTGATGCAGTCGATTACGGAACAAAGCTTTTTGCAGGAAAATAATTAAATAAATTTTAACTAATGAATAATGAAAAAATAAATTAAAAATATAAAAAATTACTTTATCTAAAATATTAACTTATCCATTTGCATAAATTTCCGTATTTCATGCGTTTTTGTAAAAAAGAAAAATATTGCAGAAAATTACATACAGAAATCGCAGAGTTTCACAAGTGAAAATAAGACTGAAAAACCATAGAAAAACATATTACCTTATAATATTTTTATTTTTTACGCAAATCATTATTTCTCAGCAAATTAAAAGAGAAACAAGAGCAGTATGGGTATCTACCAATTTTGGTTTGGATTGGCCTCCTAAAACTTACGATGCTCAAATTCAAAAAGAAACACTTCGCACAATATTCAAAAATATACACGATAAACATTTTAATACGGTTTACTTCCAAGTAAGAAGTAACGCCACCGTAATGTACAACTCCTCGATTGAACCCTACTCACCTTATCTAACGGGAATTGTAGGAGGAATACCGGACTATGACCCTTTGAAATTTGCCATTAAACTCGGGAAAGAATACGGGCTTGAGGTTCATGCGTGGTTAAATATGATGCGCTGTTTTTCCGGAGAAAACAAAAGTTTTCTTTTAAGTCCTTTACATATTACCAATATTCATCCGGAATGGATTAATAAAAGTTTTGTAAACGGAAAAATTACTTATTGGCTTAATGCAGGCCTTTTTGAAGTACAGGAATACTTGACCAGAATATTACTTGAAATAGCATTAAACTACGATGTGGACGGAATTCAGTTGGACTATTTCAGATATCCGGCGGTAAACTTTAATGACGAAAACGAATATAACAAATTTGCTTTTGGAACCGATATTGCTAATTGGCGTAGAAACAATTTAACCAAAATATTAAAAGAATTTAAGCAAAGAGTTCGTCCTAAAAATCCATTTCTAAAAATAGGTGTTACTCCTATAGGAATTAGAGAGAATATGAAAGGTGCAACCGGTTTGGAAGGTTTTCATTCGGTTTATCAAGATACAGAGCGGTGGTTAAAAGAGAGTTTGGTAGATTACATGGTCCCTCAAATTTATTGGCCTTTCGAAAATAATCCCGATTTTGGAATTCTTGCCCAAGATTGGGTTACAAAGTCTTACGGAAAAAATATTGTTTTAGGTTTGGCCGCATATAAACCAAATGTAAAAAATGAAATAAAAATGATGATAGATTTTTCCCGTAAAATTAATGCGGCGGGAATAGCAATTTTTAGATATGAGAATATTTCAAATATTGATAATTTATATTTTAACAATATTGCTTTCCCGAAAAACATGGAATGGAAATATAACAACGATGAAGTTTTAAAGTATAAAAAAGAAAAAATTAAATGGCGAATTACAAGCTTAGATTCATCCGAAATTAATATACATTTACAAAACAACAGTAAAGTACAAAACAATATTCGATATTTGGTTTTAAATAATTTATCGGGAGAAAAGAAAAAAAAAATTAAACTTATTAAACCGAGTATAAAAAATATAAAAATCAAATTACCCGTTTATAAACAACTTCTGTTTAGTTATGGAATTGAAAAAATTGATAGATTATGGAATAAAGCAGCTTTCGTTGATACTATAAATATTGAAGTTCCATATTTATTACAACTTAAAAATTCGGCTGATGTTCCAACAAAGCCGGCTATATTGGATAACAATATTATTTCTATATTTTTACATAAAAGACAAAACGTAGTTTTACAATACTTTAATGATAAAGGAGCAATAAAACAAGAAAAAAAAGAATTGAACAGAGGTTATAATTTTATTACTTGTAAAAATCTTCGTTCTATAAAAAGCATTAAATTAATTTCACCTAACGGAAATTTATTTAAAACTATTAATCTTTTTTGAGGTAAACTTTAGTAAGTATTAACCGGAATAAAAAAGCAAAATAGAAACTTTGTATGGTTTCCATTTTGCTTTATGATAATAACGAAATTTTATAAAAAATTACTGCAATAAAATCATTTTTTTTATTTGAACAAAATTTCCTGCTTTCAATTCGTAAAAATACAAACCGCTTGAAAGTTGTGACGCATCGAATACCACTTTATAAATTCCCGGTTTTTGATTTTTATTTACCAAAGTTGCAATTTCTTTACCAAGAATATCGTAAACTTTTAATTGTACATGTTGAGATGTTGTTTGTTGAGATAGTGCATGCATTACTATATTGGGAATTGTATATTGTATTGTAGTTTCAGGGTTAAACGGATTCGGGTAATTTTGGTTTAATACAAATTTTGTAGGTAAACCGAAATTAACCTCTGTTATTTCAGAATACTTATAATTTCCGTTTATATCTATTTGTTTTAACCGATAAAAATATTTTCCCGCATTAACACTGTTATCAATATATTTGTAATGTTTGGGAGAATTACTATTGCCGTGTCCTTCCACAAAGCCAACTCTTTTCCATTTTTCGTTTTTATTTTTACGTTGAATTTCAAATCCGTAATTATTTATTTCCGTTGCGGTTTCCCAAGTTAAACTTATTCCGTTTTTTATTTTAACTGCGGAAAAGGTAACCAATTCTACAGGCAAAGGATGATTGTTTTGCAATTCGGGATAACCGTTCATAAACCAAATATCGGTAAAATCCCATCCGACATCTGTAAAAGTGCTTTGTGTTTGCATTTCGGCGGTTGTTTTTCCCGTTCCGCAAGCACTGTTGGATAAACCGGATGTTTCCGTATCCCAAAAACAATTTTGCGGACAAGATGTTATATTTTGGCCTAAAAAGCCGCCTACTTTGGAATTGCCGGACACTGTTCCTGTACTGTAACAATTCTCAACAATAGGATCATTATTATTCTCATCATAATCATTATAACCGATAAACCCGCCAATGCTATTATTCCCGGAAACATTTCCATGTGAATAACAATTACTAATTCCAGATGTATTATTAGTACCCGCAAAACCACCTACAAAATTTCCACCGTTTACCGTTCCCGTACTGTAACATTCACTAATAACACTATAATAACCATTATAACCTACAAACCCGCCTATGTTAGAAACATCTTCACCTTGAATATTTGAAGTTCCCGTTACTGTTCCAGTGCTATTACAATTATTAACATAAGCATCACTATTGCTCCCGATTAAACCACCTACCCAGCTTACACCCGTAACAGTGCAGGAACTTGAACAATTCTCAATACTGGGAGAATTAATATCGGAGGATGCGGTATAACCGATAAGACCACCAACGGAACCGCCACCTGAAACGGAACCGCTTGAATGACAATTTATAATTGTTGAACCGCTACATGTACCCACCAAGGCACCAATATAATCATACGATATATTAGCCTGATTACCGTCATAATAACTTCGTATATTTACATTGGTTAAATGTAAATTTTTTATTGTTGCATCATAAACATTTCCAAACATTCCAACATTATCTGCTGTGTTTCGTTCGATGTATAATCCGTCTATTGAATGATCTTGTCCGTCATAATTTCCCCAGAAAGATTGGCTACCGTTACCAATAGACTTAAAACCTTTGGCGTTTTCGCTGTTCTCGTCTGTCCAAGTCCAGTTTATTGTTGATGAAGCATCAATATCGGCTGTTTGTTTATAACTACTACTCCATTTGTCTTCATTTTGAGTAATCCAATAAAGATTATTCAAATTTGCAATTAAATAAGGATCCTCTTGAGTTCCCGAACCGCTTGGTGGTTCCGCCGTTTGTGCAATTGTTAAAGCGATATAAATGAAAAAATAAAAAAACAATAACATTTTTTTCATATTAAATTCCTTGTGGATTTAAAAAAACTTTAATTTTTAATCGTTTATCTGTTAAATATATTTACAAATTAAGAAAAATTTAGTTCACTTGTCAAGATTAAATATGAGAATATTAAATAAATTTATTTCAAACGAATTAAACAATAGAAATTGACAAATCGGAATAAAATTAATTTTGTTTTGCGTAAATTAATAACTTTAAAATTATACGAATAAATATATGCCCGAAATTTGGAAAATATTGTTATTGTTTTCGGTTGGCACAATTACCGGCTTTATAAATGTTATGGCCGGTGGCGGTTCAACTTTAATACTTCCGTTATTAATTTTTTTCGGACTTGATGCTTCGGTTGCTAACGGAACTAATAGGTTGGGATTACTTTCACAAAATATTTTCGGAATTTTATCTTTTAAGAATGAAAATGTAAGTCAATTTAAACTAAGTTTGAAAATGGCTTTGTTTACTTTGCCCGGTGCAATTATAGGAGCATTTTTTGCAACAAAAATCAGCAACGATGTTTTTGAAAAAATGCTTGGAATAGTTATGATTGGAATTGTAATTACAATGATGGTTCCAAATTCTAAAAAGTATATTAATAAAAAAATTACCGGTAAAGTTCCGTGGCTTATATATCCCGTAATGTTTGCATTGGGTTTTTACGGAGGATTCATTCAGGTGGGCATTGGCTTTCTTTTAATGATTTCTTTACATAGAGTTCTAAAAATGAATATGCTTTATGTTAATTTTCACAAAGTGTTTATTGTAATGATTTATACAATTCCGGCTTTAATAATATTTGCGATTACGGGAAATATAAATTGGATTTACGGTATAAGCCTTGCTTCCGGTACAGGCCTTGGTGCTTGGTGGTCTGCCAAAGTTGCCGTTAGAAAAGGTGAAAAGGTTATCAAAATGGTTTTAACAATTGCAATTTTATTAATGTCTCTTAAACTTTTGGGTGTTTTTTAAAAAGTATTAAAATGATAGAATTACGAAAATTGAAACTTACCGACAAAAAATTTATTGCCGAATTATTAAACAATAAAAATGTTTGGAATAATTTAACCGACCGTATTCCATTTCCTTATAAAGAAAGCGAT
>Ga0256841_1000618_pt1 | contig 35189 bp, 27 predicted proteins | sample 356308metaG_FD_185971 | JGI IMG/M metagenome (GOLD analysis project Ga0256841, IMG submission 185971) | Hydrothermal vent microbial communities from Mid Atlantic Ridge, Atlantic Ocean - 356-308 | ecosystem: Environmental > Aquatic > Marine > Hydrothermal vents | place: Atlantic Ocean: Mid... | reverse complement strand
AGATCGTTCATTCCTTGCGCAGTCCGCGCGATCCCCTATATAATCATTCGGATTCATGCGGCGGAGGTCGGGTGCCTAGGGCATCATCGCCGATGGGAACCCCAGGTAGTGGGGTTTTTTTATTGGCTGAGCCGGGTCTCCGATCCGCTCACTTCAGGATGGGCCTCAGGCCCATTTTTTGTTTGCGGTGGATCTATGCATAGGGCGCCCGAGACAGTGACTGAAGTGATCCGTGGCCCGGTGGAGGCCATGGGTTACGAGTTGGTGGGCGTCGAACTCTTTCCCCGGGGGGGAGGGCTGCTGTTGCGCGTGTATATCGACAGGGAAGGAGGGATCACCCTGGACGATTGCACGGCGGTTAGCCATCAACTGATCGGGGTGCTGAACGTGGACGACCCGATCCAGGCCAGTTATGAGCTGGAGGTCTCCTCGCCGGGTCTGGACCGGCCGCTTTTCGACCGGGTTCATTTCGACCGTTTTCGCGGTCGGCGGGCGCGGGTCGAATTGCGCGCGCCTATGGACGGGCGGAGGCGGTTCAAAGGGATCTTGATGGGCGTCGAAGATGACGATCTGCTGTTGGAAGACGAGTCGGGATGCCGGAGGATTCCTCTGGGTCAGGTGGCCAAGGCCCGTCTGGAACCCGAATATTGAATTGGGGTGACGAGAACGCGATGAGCAAAGAAATCCTGTTGGTGGTGGATGCCGTGTCCAACGAGAAAGACGTGGACAAGGAGATCATCTTCCAGGCCTTGGAGGCGGCCTTGGCGTCCGCCACGCGCAAGAAGCACGGCGGCGATATCGAGGTGCGGGTGGCCATCGATCGCACGACCGGGGATTACGAGACCTTCCGTCGCTGGGAGGTGGTCGAGCCCGGCGAAGAGGGCGTGTTGGAGGCACCTGAGCGTCAGATCACCCTGGAGGCCGCACGTGAACTCGAACCCGGGCGGGACATCCAGGTCGGTGATTTCATCGAGGAACCGATGGCGTCGGAGGCCTTCGGCCGCATCGCTGCCCAAACGGCCAAACAGGTGATCGTGCAGAAGGTGCGCGAAGCGGAGCGGGCCAAGGTGGTAGAGGCCTACATGGAGCGCAAGGGCGAGTTGGTCACTGGTATCGTCAAGCGGGTGGACCGTGGCAATGTGATCCTCGACCTCGGTGGCAATGCCGAGGCGGTGATCTTTCGCGAAAAGCTCATCCCACGCGAATCGGTACGGGCCGGTGACCGTCTGCGTGGCTATCTCTATGACGTACGTCCCGAGCCCAAGGGTCCCCAGTTGTTCGTCTCCCGCACCGCCCCCGAGTTGATCGTGGAGCTGTTCAAGATCGAGGTCCCGGAGGTGGGCGAGGGGATCATCGAGATCCTGGGCGCGGCGCGTGATCCCGGTCAGCGGGCCAAGATCGCGGTGCGCAGCAGTGACTCGCGCATCGACCCGGTGGGTGCCTGCGTGGGCATGCGGGGGTCGCGAGTCCAGGCCGTATCCAACGAACTCCACGGCGAACGCGTAGACATCATCCTGTGGAACGAGAATCTGGCCCAGTTCGTCATCAATGCCATGCAGCCGGCCGACGTGCTCTCCATCGTCATCGACGAGGATGCCCATGTGATCGATGTCGCCGTGGCCGAGGACAATCTCTCCCAGGCCATCGGTCGCGGCGGGCAGAACGTCCGCCTGGCCAGCGAGCTGACCGGTTGGGACATCAACGTCATGACCGAGGAGCAGATGGCCGAGAAACACGAAGTGGAGTCCAGGCGCATTGCGGCCACCTTCCGCGACCTGCTGAGCGTGGACGAGGACATCGCCAATATCCTGGTCCAGGAGGGCTTCACCTCGGTGGAGGAGGTGGCCTATGTCCCGGCAGGGGAGATGCTGGCGATCGAAGAGTTCGACGAGGATCTGGTCAAGGCCTTGCGTGCACGGGCCAAGGATGTACTGCTCACCCAGGCCCTGGCCAGAGAGGAAGGCACGGCCGTGGCGGTGGGCGAGGACCTGTTGGCCTTGGAGGGTATGGACCCTGAACTCGCCCAGGCCCTCGCGGCGCGAGGGATCGGGAGCATGGAGGATCTCGCGGAGCTGTCCGTGGACGAACTGCTGGAGATCGAAGGCATGGACGAGGAGCGCGCTGCGGCCTTGATCATGAAGGCACGCGAACCCTGGTTTGCCGAGGCCTCGCCACCAGCGGATGCCGATTCCGGGGAGGTCTCGAAATGAGTGAAACTACCGTCAAGCAACTCGCCAGCGTCATCGGTATCCCGGCCGATCGCCTGTTGACCCAACTCCGCCAAGCGGGTGTGGAGGTCCGTGACGAGGAGAGCGCCATCACCGAGCAAGAGAAGCAGCGCCTGCTCGAATACCTGCGCAGCACCCACGGTAAGGAGGCCCCGACGCAGAGCAAGATCACCCTGAAGCGCAAGGAGGTCACCGAGTTGCGGCAGCCGTTGGCGACGCCTCGGGGCCCGGGGGGACGGCCTTCGGCCGCCATGCGCCCGGCCAAGACCGTGAGCGTGGAGGTCCGGCGTCGGCGTACCTATGTCAAGCGCGGTGCGGCGGCGGGTGATGCGGCCCGTCAGGCCGAGGCCGAGGCCGCACGCAAGGCCTTGGAGGAGCAGGCGGCGCAGAAACGTCGCCAGGAAGAAGAGGCACGTCAGCGCCGTGAGGCCGAGGAAGCACGGCGCCGGGCCGCCGAGGAGGCCATGCGTCTGGCCGCAGAGGAGGAGGCCCGGCGCAAGGCGGAAGAAGAGGCACGACGCGATCAGGAGCGCCTCAAGCGGGAGGCGAAGGAACTCTCCGAGCGCGAGAAGACGGCCCGTAAGGCCGCGCGCAAGGACGCACTGCGTGCCCGTGAGTCAGAGCAAGAGGTCGTCGAGGAGGTCCTGCCGGAGGTGGCGGCCGAGCCGCCGGCGGCCAAGAAGCCCGCGCCCGCACACAGGACCGCGCCGGACCGCGCGGAACTGCACGTGGCGGCGGGAAAACGTGGCAAACGTAAGAAACAGACCGCGCCGCGGCGTACCCGGGGGGCGGTTCGGCCGGCGGCCGATGCCGAGCATCGTTTCCAGAAGCCCACCGCGCCGGTGGTGCGCGAGGTGGAGATCCCCGAATCCATCCCCGTGGGCGAACTCGCACAACGCATGTCGGTCAAGGCGGCGGACCTCATCAAGGAGCTGTTCAAACAGGGTATGATGGTCACCATCAACCAGTCGCTGGATCAGGAGACCGCGGCCCTCCTGGTGGAGGAGATGGGGCACAAGGCAGTGCTGTCCGAGAACAAGGACATCGAGGCGCGCATCATGGAGAAGGTGAAGGAGACCGGCAGTACAGAGCCCGCCGAAACCCGCCCGCCGGTGGTGACCATCATGGGTCACGTGGACCACGGCAAGACCTCGCTGCTCGATCATATCCGTACCAGCCGGGTGGCGGCGGGGGAGGCCGGTGGCATTACTCAGCATATCGGCGCCTACCACGTGGATACGGACCACGGCACCATCAGCTTTCTCGATACGCCGGGCCATGCCGCGTTTTCGGCCATGCGCGCCCGCGGCGCCCAGGTCACCGACATCGTGGTCCTGGTGGTCGCCGCCGACGACGGGGTGATGCCTCAGACCGTGGAGGCGATACAGCATGCCCGGGCCTCCGGAGTGCCCTTGATCGTCGCCATCAACAAGATCGACAAGCCCGACGCCAATCCTGACCGGGTGATCCAGGAACTGTCCCAGCATGAGGTGATTCCCGAGGAATGGGGGGGCGATACCCAGTTCGTCAAGGTCTCCGCCAAGACCGGTGAGGGTATCGATGCCCTGCTCGATGCCATCCTCCTCCAGGCCGAGGTGTTGGAACTCCAGGCCCCGAAGACGGGTCCGGCCCGCGGCACCATCGTGGAGTCCAGCCTGGAGAAGGGACGCGGCCCGGTGGCCACGGTCCTGGTCCAGTCAGGCACCCTGCGTCGCGGCGACATCATCGTCAGCGGCACCGAGTTTGGCCGTGTACGCGCCCTGTTCGACGAGAACGGACGCAGTGTGAAGGAGGCGGGTCCATCGATCCCGGTCCAGGTCCTTGGCCTGTCTGGCGTCCCGTCGGCGGGTGACGACGTGCTCGTTCTCGAGGACGAGCGGGCGGCACGCGATCTGGCCACGAGCCGGCGCGACCGCGAACGCGAGAGCAAACTGGCGGCACAGAAGGCGGCCAAGCTGGACACTCTCTTCAGCCGCATGCAGGAAGGCGAGGCCAAGGTCCTCAACATCCTCCTCAAGACCGATGTCCAGGGTTCCCTGGAAGCGATCCGTGATGCCTTGCTCAAGCTCTCCACCGACGAGGTGAAGGTGAATGTGGTGGCCGCCGGGGTGGGTGGCATCAACGAATCGGATGCCAACCTGGCGCTCACCTCGGAGGCCATCCTCATCGGTTTCAACGTGCGGGCCGATGCCGCGGCACGGCGCATCGCCGAAGAGAAGGGTCTGGAGATACGCTACTACGGCATCATCTACGAACTGATAGACGACGTGAAGAAGGCCCTGTCCGGCCTACTGTCGCCGGAGGTGCGGGAGGAGATCATCGGTCTGGCGGAGGTCCGCGATGTATTCCGCTCGCCCAAGTTCGGGGCGATCGCCGGCTGCATGGTGCTGGAGGGTGTGGTCAGGCGTAACAACCCCATCCGCGTACTGCGTGACAACGTGGTGATCTTCGAGGGACAGTTGGAGTCCCTGCGGCGTTTCAAGGAAGACGTACAGGAGGTGAAGGCCGGCATGGAATGCGGCATCGGGGTCAAGAACTACAACGACGTCCAGCCGGGCGATCACATCGAGGTGTACGAGCGCACCGAGGTCCAGAGGGAACTCTGAGGATGCGAGAGTTTCAACGCACCGACCGCCTGGGCGCCGAGATGCGGCGGGAACTGGGGGCCCTGTTCCGTGAACAGGTGCGTGATCCGCGCCTGGGCGAGATCACGGTCCAGGACGTTCGGGTGAGCCGGGATCTCGCCCACGCCCGGGTCTTTTTCACCCAGATGGCTGGCGAGCTGGGTCCGGAAGAGACCGAAAGACTGCTCAACGGGCGCCTCGCGGGCTTTCTGCGCACCCGGCTCGCCAGGACCATCCGGGTACGCAACATGCCGCGGCTGAACTTCCGCTACGACCTCTCGGTGGAGCGCGGCGAGCAGCTCGACCACCTGATCGAAGAGGCCGTGGCGGCGGATCACCGCCGCCACGGTGATGACTGATCCCGTCCTCACCCCAGCCTTCCCCTGAGACTGACCATCCGAGACCAGCCATGGCACGACGCCCCAAAGGCCGCCCGGTGAGCGGCTTCCTGCTCCTGGACAAACCCTTGGAGATGACCTCCAACGAGGCGGTACAGCGGGTTAAACGCCTATACGCCGCACGCAAGGTGGGCCATACCGGCAGCCTCGATCCCTTGGCCTCGGGGCTGCTGCCTCTGTGCCTCGGAGATGCCACCAAGCTCTCGGCCTTTCTGCTCGATGCAGACAAGGGCTACCAGGTCCGGGTCCGTCTGGGCGTCACCACCCGTACCGCCGACGCCGAGGGTGAGGTTGTCTCGACCGCACCGAGCGAGGGTATCGAAGAGGCCGATATCCGCGCCTTGTTGCCGCGTTTCACCGGGGCCATCGAGCAGATCCCTCCCATGTACTCGGCCCTCAAACACAAGGGCGAGCGGCTCTACAGGCTCGCCCGTCAGGGCATCGAGGTGGAGCGACAGCCCCGGACGGTATGGATCCATGCCCTCGACCTGCTGGCCTGGGAACCCCCGGAGTTCGTCCTGGACGTGCATTGTTCCAAGGGAACCTATGTGCGCACCCTGGCCGAAGACATGGGCCGTGCCCTGGGGTGTGGCGCCCACGTCACTGCCCTCAGACGCATTGCCGTCGGCCCCTATCATGAGCCCTTCGTCACCCTGGAGCAGGTCGAGGCCGCAGCGGCGCAGGGTTACGAGGCCCTCGACGCGCTGCTACTGCCCCTCGACAGCGGCGTGGCCCACTGGCCGGAGGTGCGTCTGTCGGACGATGCCGCCTATTACCTGAAGGTCGGGCAATCCGTCCTGGTGCCCAAGGCCCCGGCCGAGGGATGGGTGCGGCTGTACGCCAAGGACGACCGCTTTCTGGGAGTCGGCTGCATCCTTGACGATGGCAAGGTACAGCCCAAACGCCTGCTGGGGGGATGACCGGGGGCAGGGGACGGATGGATCCTCCGGCGGTTGCCAAGAGGCCCACCCTTCGTCCATAGTTGGGAGATCGTCACAACCCATAGCCGATCTCCGCCTCATGGGCGGTGTTTGGGCTGCACCCGGCCTGTGCGCCTTTCCACTCGAGGGTCGCGATGGTTCGCATCTTCGGTTACTACGTCTCCAAGGTCCTTCTCCTGCTCGCCTTCTGGGAAACGGTCCTGTTCGCTGCGTCGTTCGAGTTGGGGGTGTGGCTGCGCTTCCACACGGTGACTCTGATCCCTCCGGGTTTCAGCCCCAGGGGTATCGCCGCCACTGCCCTGGTCTTCGCCCTGGTGATGGTGGTGTCCATGACCGCCCTCGGCCTCTATCAAAGGGGTCTCCAGGAACGGGCCGCAGGCTTCCTGGTGCGCCTCGGTCTGGCCTTTCTGTTCGGCACCATGACCATGTCGCTCCTGTTCTACACCATCCCCAGCCTGCATGTCGGCCGTGGGGTATTGGGCCTCGCCCTCGGGTTCGCATTCTTCGCGGTGTTGTTCAACCGGGCCCTGTTCGCGCGCTTTGCCACCGTGGATGCACGCAAGCGCCGGGTATTGGTGTTGGGTACGGGCATCAATGCCAGCCGGATCGAGGACCTGTGTGAAAACGACAGCGGTTTGGAGTTTCAGGTCATCGGCTATATCCCCGTGGGCGACCGAAACCCCCTGGTCCCACAGTTCAAACAGATCCCCAGAGACTGTCCGATGCTGGAGGTGGCCCTGGGCAATGATGTGGACGAGATCGTGGTGGCGGTGGACGACCGTCGGCGCAAGCTCCCGGTGGACGAGATCCTCGATTGCAAGATGAGCGGCTTTGCGGTGTTGGACCTCCTGACCTTTTTCGAGAAGGAGGTCGCCCTGCTCAAGATCGACCTCCTGCACCCGAGCGCCATTATCTATTCGGAGGGCTTCTACCGCAGTCCGGGTAACGTCTATGGCAAACGCCTGTTGGATCTCGTGGTGAGCCTGTTGTTGCTCGTCGTCTTTTCACCGGTGATGTTGTTGGTGAGCCTGGCCAGCCTGGTGGAGTCGGGTGGGCGCGACCCGGTGTTCTACCACCAGTTCCGGGTGGGGCAGGGCGGGCGCCTGTTCCGGGTGCACAAGTTCCGTAGTATGCGGGTCGATGCGGAAAAGGATGGCGTGGCCCGGTGGGCGCAACAGAACGATCGGCGCATCACCCGTCTCGGTGGTTTCCTGCGCAAGACCCGCCTGGACGAACTGCCCCAACTCTACAATGTCCTGGTGGGGGATATGAGCCTGGTGGGACCACGCCCGGAGCGTCCGGAGTTCGTCGAACGGCTGTCTCGAACCATCCCGTACTATAACGAGCGTCACCGGGTGAAACCGGGGGTGACGGGCTGGGCACAGATGCTCTACAGCTATGGGGCGAGCGAAGAGGACGCCAAGCGCAAACTGGAGTACGACCTCTACTATGTCAAGCACGGAGGGCTGTTCCTCGATTTGATCATCCTTCTGCAGACGGTGGAGGTCGTGCTGCTCGGGAAGGGAGCGCGTTGAATTCCCTGCGCGCCGATTTCTATCTGGGGATTCTGGGATACGGCCTCAGTGCCTTCCTGTTTCTGATCTTCTCCTTGCTGTTGTTGACCAGTTGGCGCGGGCGCCTTCAGGGTGGGCTGCTGCTGTTGGCCTCGCTGGTCTCCGCTGCCTGGGCCGTCCGCTCCACCCTCCAGGCCATGCACCCGGAACTCCATACCTCGTTGCCCTGGTTGCTGGAGGGGCTGCGGGACCTGACGTGGTTGCTGTTTCTCCTGCGCCTGTTCGAGATCGCGTTTCCCCGTTCCGGGTATCGGCGTCTACGCTATCTCCTGGTGGCGATGGTGGTGATCGTGTCCCTGCCGTGGGACGCCTGGTGGCCGGCCCTCGAAACACTCTTCGACCCCGGGGCGGTCCGCCTGGTCTCGTTCCTGGTCCTGTCGGTGGGTGGGCTGGTGTTGGTGGAGCAGTTGTACCGCAACACCCCTTGGGAACAGCGCTGGGGCATCAAGTTTTTCTGTTTCGGCCTCGGTGCGATGTTCGTGTTCGATGTCTATTTCTTCTCGGACGCGCTCCTCTTGCACCGCCTGGATCCGGTGATCTGGCAGGCTCGCGGGGTGGTGGCGGCCCTCGCGGTACCTTTGTTGGCCGTGTCGTCGGCCCGTAACCCGCAGTGGTCGCTGGATCTGTTCGTATCGCGCCGGATCGTCTTCCATACCACCGCGGTATTGGCGGTGGGGATCTATCTGTTGGTCATGGCCCTGGCCGGCTACTCGATCCGCTTCTTTGGTGGTGAATGGACGCGCTCCCTGCAGATCGCTTTCCTGTTCGGCGCGGCCATCGTGCTGCTGATGCTGCTCGTCTCGGGAAGGATGCGTTCTCAGCTCAAGGTATTCATCAGCAAGCACTTCTTCAGCTATAGGTACGACTATCGCGAGGAATGGTTGCGCCTCACCCACATGCTGTCTAGTGGTCCCCAAGGGCTGTCGTTGGGGGAACGGGTGATTCGTGCCCTGGGCGAGCCGGTGGACAGCCTGGGTGGTGTGCTCTGGCTGTGCGGGGACGAGGGCTGCCGGGTGGCGGCGCGTTTCAATGTAAGCGCCGAGGTACTTCCGGACGACAATGCCCTGGGGGATCTGCCACGTTACCTAGAGATGCGCGGTTGGATCATCGATCTGGCCGAATACCGCGCGGAACCCGACCACTACGACGGTCTTGATCTGCCCATCTGGCTGTCCCCGGAGCGCGGCTTCTGGCTGGTCGTCCCCCTTTCACACGAAGGGGAATTCATGGGCTTCGTGCTCCTGCTGCGTTCGCGCGCCCCCCAGGCTGTCGAATGGGAGACCCTCGATCTGCTCAAGACTGCCGCCCTTCAGGCCGCCAGTTACCTGGCCCTGGAACGGGCGCTGAAGGCCTTGGCCGAGGCCCGACAGTTCGAGGGATTCAACCGGCTCTCGGCCTTTGTGATGCACGACCTGAAGAATCTCATCGCCCAGCTGTCGTTGGTGGCGCGCAACGCCGAGAGACACAAGAACAACCCGCAGTTCATCGACGATGCCATGCTCACCATCAGGAACTCGGTAGAACGGATGAACCGTTTGATGGCCCAACTCAAGGGGGCGGCTCCGGGCAGCCGCAACGACCGGGTCACGCTCCAGCCCCTGTTGAGGAACGTAGTAGAGGAACGCAAAGGGCAGGCGCCCATCCCCCGACTCGCGTCGCTGCCGGAACGATCGCTGGTGGTACGGGCCGATCGCGACCGCCTGGGTGCGGTCATCGGCCATATCGTGCAGAATGCCCAGGATGCCGCCGGCAGGGAAGGGCGGGTGGAGCTGACCCTGAGTCGGGACGACCGCTATGCGCGCATCGACATTCAGGACGATGGCATGGGCATGGACGAGGACTTCATACGTGAGCGGTTGTTCAAGCCCTTCTATTCCACCAAAGGCCTGACGGGCATGGGAATCGGGGCCCACGAGTGCCGTGATTTCGTGCGTTCGCTCGGTGGGCGCGTGGAGGTGGCGAGTCGTCCGGGAAAGGGTACACGGTTTTCCATCCTGCTGCCGTTGGATCGGCCCGATGAACAGGTTTCAGACTAGAGCGAGGATGCAGTACATTGAGCGAAGAAAAGACCACTCCACCGGATGAAGAAAAGACGCTGCCGGAGGAGGTGAGGACCCTCCTGGTGGTGGAGGACGATCCCGGACTCCAGAGTCAGTTGCGCTGGAGCTTCGACGGCTTCGAAGTGGTGACCGCGGAGGACCGCGAGACCGCCTTGACCCAATTGCGTCGCTATGAGCCACCGGTGGTGACCCTCGATCTGGGATTGCCTCCAGACCCCGGGGGGGTGAGCGAGGGCTTCGCCCTGCTCGAAGAGATCCTCGGCCTGGCGCCCAGGACCAAGGTGATCGTGGTCACGGGCCACAACGATCGTGACAACGCGGTGCGCGCCATCGCCAAGGGCGCCTACGATTTCTATGAGAAGCCCATCGAGCCGGAGATCCTCAACCTGGTGGCCGAGCGGGCCGCCCGTCTGTACGCGCTGGAGGAGGAGAACCGTCGTCTCGAGGCCCGCTCCAGCCGCTCGCCCTTCGCGGAACTGATCGCCGCCAGCCCGGAGATGCTCAGGATCTGCCGCATGGTGGAGCGTCTTGCTGCCGCCGACGTCACCACCTTGGTGTTGGGGGAGAGTGGCACGGGCAAGGAGGTGATCGTGCGCGCCCTGCACCGCCTGAGCCCCCGCAGCCAGGGGCGGTTGGTGGCCATCAACTGTGCCGCCATTCCCGAAACCCTGTTGGAGAGCGAACTCTTCGGCTACGAGAAGGGGGCCTTCACCGGCGCCGCCAAGCAGACCAAGGGCAAGATCGAGGTGGCCGACGGCGGCATCCTGTTCCTCGACGAGGTGGGAGACCTGCCCCTGTCCCTCCAGGCCAAACTCCTGCGTTTCCTCCAGGAGCGGGTGATCGAGCGTGTCGGCGGGCGGAACGAGATCCCTGTGGATGTGCGTGTGGTGTGCGCCACCCACCAGGACCTCCCAGGCTTGATCGCCGAAGGGCGTTTCCGCGAGGACCTCTTCTATCGCATCAACGAGACGGTGATCGAGCTGCCGCCCCTGCGTGAACGCGAGGGTGATTCGGTACTCCTGGCGCGCGCCTTTCTGGAACGCTTCGCACGTCAACACAGACGCCCGGTCAAGGGTTTCACCCATGCCGCCCTGGAACTCATAGAACGCTATCCCTGGCCGGGGAACGTGCGAGAACTGGAGAACCGGGTGAAACGGGCGGTCATCATGGCCGAGGGCGCCGAGGTGACCCCCGAGGATCTCGAATTGGAGGTGGCGGACGAGACCCCCGGCGACCCCTTCAATCTGCGCGAGGTGCGGGAACTGGCGGAACAGCGGGCCATCCAACGGGCCCTGAACTACAGTGGCGGCAATATCTCCCGCACTGCGGAACTCCTCGGGGTCACCCGGCCGACCCTGTACAACCTGATCAAGAAACACGACATCCCCACCTGAGTGCCCTGCCCGATCGGTCGCACCGAACATCCATATTTCTCAGGAGACATCCTACAGTGAACAGGAAAACGACTTTTCGTGGGCTTGCCCTGGCTGCCTTGATCGCCACCCAGGGTGCCCTGGGGGCAACGGCGGTGGAACGTGCCCAGGCCTATCAGGAGGAAGGCAAGACCAAGGCGGCGGTGATCGAACTCAAGAACGCCCTTCAGGCCGATCCCGGCGACAAGCAAGCGCGTCTGTTGCTCGGCCGCATCTACCTGGAACGGGGTGACGGAGCGTCGGCCGAAAAGGAGTTGCGTCGGGCCCGCTCCCTGGGAATCCCCGCCCGGGATGTGGCCCTGGATCTCGGGCGGGCCTATCTCCTCCAGGGGAAGATCGATGAAGTGGCCGAGGTGGTGCGTTCCAAGGATTGGAAGAAGCCCTCGGATCTGGCCCGCGCCCACGATCTGCTCGGCCTTGCCGCCCTCGGGCGCAAGGACTTGGCGGCCGCCGAGGAGCACTTCGAGAAGGCCATCGCGGCCGATCCCCATCTGAGTGAGGCCCGTCTGGGGCTGATCCAGACCTGGTTCGCCATGAACGCCAAGGACAAGGCCGCCGCGGCCTTGAAGACCCTGGTAGAGGAGGCCCCGGACTACATCCCGGGGCTCCTGCTCCAGGCCGAGTGGTTGCGCCAGCAGAAGGCGAACGACGCCGCCCTGGCCCTGTACGATCGGGTATTGGCCAAGGCCCCAGACAATGCCAAGGCCCTCATGGGCAAGGCCCTCACCCTGCTCACCCTGGGCCGAAAGGACGAGGCCGCCGGGGTGATCGCCGGCCTGGACAAGGTCCAACCCGGGCATCCTCCCGGGGTGGAATACCTGCATGGCCTGCTCGCATTCATGGACAAGGATTTCGAGAAGGCAGCGACGCACCTACAGAAGGTCCTGAGGGTCTCGCCCCGCCATCTTCAGGCCAGTCTGCTCATGGGAGTGATCGCCTATACCCAGAAGGAGTATCAGACTGCCCTGGAATATCTGACCCGGGTCCAGTCGGTCCTCCCGGGCTATGTGCCCGCGGCCAAGGTGCTCGCGGCCACCTATCTCAAGCTCAAACAGCCCAAGCAGGCCGTCTCCGTGCTCGAACCCCTGCTGGGCCGGAACGGCCGGGACGCACAGCTCCTGGCCTTGTTGGGCAGCGCCTACATGTTGGCCGGCGAACGTGGCAAGGGGACCGAGATGCTGCAACGGGCGGTGGAGCAGGCCCCCGATGTGGCCTCACTGCGCACCGAGTTGGCCGTGGGCCTGTTGTCTCAGGGTGATGCCCAGGGTGCGGTCGGACAGCTCCAGTCCGCGGTGGACTTGGGCCAGGGGGTGATTCAGGCCGATGTCCTCCTGGTACTGGCCCAGATCAAAGAGGGCAAGCAGGATCAGGCCCTGGCCAGCGCCAAGGCCTTCGAGCAAAGGTTGCCCGACAGTCCCGTCCCCTACAATCTCACTGGCCTCGTCTATCTCTCGCGAAAGCAGTTCGACAAGGCCGAACGGCGTTTCCGCAAGTCCCTGGAGATCGATCCCAAATTCGTCACCGCGAGCGACAACCTGGGGCGCGTGGCCCTGGCGCGCAAACACCCGGAGGCCGCGAAGGAGGCCTTCGAGCACGCACTGGAGATCGATCCCAAGGATCTCAAGGCCATGTTGGGACTGGCCGCCGTGGCCCAGGAGCGAGGAGACGAGGCGGCGACCCTGTCCTGGTTGGAAAAGGCCAAGCAGGCCGTCCCCCAGGCCATACAACCGGGCCTGCTGCTGGCGCGCCACTATCTGAGGAAGAATCAGCCCCTCAAGGCCCTCAACGAGGCCAGCAGACTCAACGGGATCCATCCGGACAACCGTCTCGTATTGAGCGTGCTGGCCGAGGCTCAGCGCCGGGCCGGCGACCTCGCCAGCGCCATCCGCAACTACCGGAAGGTGGTGGAGGCGGTGCCGTCGGCCGATGGCTGGCTGCGCCTTGGGGTCCTGCAGCTCCAGGCCAAGCAGCCTGATGTCGCCCGTGACTCCCTTCGCCGTGCCATCAAACTGGGACCGAAGGAAGTGGGCCCCCACTTGGCACTCGGTGCCTTGGAGTTGAAGGAGAAGAATCTGTCCGAGGCGCTGCACCAGGCCCGCGAGGCCCAGCGGCTTGCTCCCAAGCGCGGTGCTGGATTCGCCCTGGAGGCCAGGGTCCTGCTCGCTCAAGGGAAAAAGGCCCAGGCGGCCAAGGCGTGGGCACAGGCCTACACATTGGAGCGGAATGCCAAGTGGGCGGTACGTCTTGCCGACCTCTACCGGGACCTCGGCAAGACCGACAAGGCCATTGCCCTCCTGGAAGACGAATTGAAACGCAAGGGCAGCCCACAGGTGCGTCTGATGTTGGCCACGGTCTATCAGGGTGCGGGGCGCAAGGATGCGGCCATCGGGCAATATGAACGTCTGGTCGCCGGCCCAGGGGCCAAGAATCCGGTAGTGCTCAACAACCTGGCCTGGCTGTATTTCAAGAAGGGCGATCACAGGGCCAAGGGGTTGGCCGCCCGGGCCTACGAAGTGGCCCCAGACAAGGCCGAGATCCTGGACACCTATGGCTGGATCCTGCTGCAACAGGGGGGCGATCCGGCGCAGGCCCTGGAACTCCTGCAACGGGCCCACACCAAGTATCCCACCCAACCGGAGATCGGCTTCCACCTGGCCAGGGCACAGTTCGAGGCCGGCCAGCGGCGGGCGGCGCGGAACACACTTACGGATGTCCTCGCGGCCAATCCCCGCTTTCCCCAGCGCCGGGAAGCCGAGGCCCTGTTGCAGAAGCTGAAGGAATGATGGGCAGGTGACTCAACGCCAGATATCCACGTCCCGCCCCTGTTCTCTGATCCGATGGGCGCGATCCGAGAGGAAACGCTGGAAATTGGGTTGGCGCCGATAGGCCCCGTCCAGGCCGTAGGCGAACAGGGAGGCGGTGTGAAAGCGTTTGAACATCGCCTCTGAGCGGATGATCTCCCGGCCGTCGGGATCGAACAGGATGAAGGTGGGGGCGAACACCACCCCCAGATCCCGGGCCCAGCGGGCGGCAGTGGTGCGGCGACCGTCCGGGGTGATGAGCGGAGTCTTGGCCCAAAGATCGAGCTGTACCGCGTCGTAGTGCTCCAAGAGAGCACGGATCTCCGGATCCGGGAGGAGTTCACGGTGCAGGCGGTCACAGTCCGGGCACTGGCGCTGCTCGAAGAATACGGCCAGGGGTCGGCCGGGTGTGCGCCTTGAGAGATCGTAGGGGGGCCTCATGAAGAAGGGCTCGGATTGGAGTTCGCCGCGGGGCGCGGCCGTGCGATGGCGTGCCAGGTAGGCGCGGAAGGTGGCGGTCTTCTCGTGGTGGCCGGCCACATACTCCAGGGCCCGCTCGAAGCGCTGCGGGGGCAGGTAGCCGTTGAGGCGCAGGATCACCCGCCCCTGTTCGTCGAAGAACAGCAGGGTGGGGGTGAACTGCACCCGCAGGGCCTCGCCGAAGGCCTTCTCGGTGAGGCCGCGGCCCCTGAGGTCGGTCACCCGGCGATCGCCGAATAGGTTCAGGGCGATCACGTCGAAGTCCTTCTGGAGCCGCTCGCGGATCGAGCGCTGAGACAGGTTGCGGTTCACCAGGAGGTGACAGTAGGGGCAGCCGTCCTGATAGAAGAAGAGGACCAGGCGGCGGCCTGCGTTCGTCGCCTCCTGGAGGTCTTCGCGCAGGTCGAGAAAGCTCTGTTTGAACCACTCGGGGTATTCGGTCTCCCGGGCGCCGAGGAAGCGGCCCTGTTCCGCGGCGGCGATGGCGGCCGCGACCAGACAGAGCACCGACAACAGGTGACGGAGGATCTTCATCAGGGGTCTCCGGGGTGAGGTTGGGCAGGACAAGCGTAGCGCATCCGGTGCCTTTTGCCGGGCCCGTCCCGTCCGGAGGTCTCCTGGCCTCAATGTTCGATGGTGTAGTACAGGTCCACGCCCTGGGTATCGCCGGTCTCGCTCTCCAGTTGCAGGCGATCGTTGATGTCGTAGCGGATCTTGAGGTTCACGCTGCGGCTGTAGACGTGCTGGACGTATTCCACGTAGACGTCCGGCGAGAGATAGGTGCCGGCCACCAGGGCCGCTTGTTTCAGGTTGGCGGCGTTGTCCACCCGCAACTGGTCGAGCCCCAGTTGGCGCCCGGCCTCGGCCGCGAGGCGGCCCGCCAGGGCGCCGGCGGCGGCACTGCCCAGGTCGGTATCGCCACCTTCGCCCGGGGCGTGGCCCAGCACCAGGTAGGAGAGGATCGCGTTCTGGGTCATGCTCGGCTCGGAGTAGAGGGTCAGTTTGGGGCGCTTGAGGGTGCCGCGCACCTCCAGGCCCGCGGTGACCTCGCCCACTTTGCGTTCGGCCCGGAGTTGGATCCCGGGGTTGTCCACGGGGGTGTCGGCGTAGAACAACAACCCCTGGGTGATGCTGAGGTCCTGGCCGTAGGCGCGGTAGGTGCCTTCCTCGATGCTGAGGCGGCCATTGGCCGTGGGCGGCCGGTGGGGCCGTTCCTGGATCACCAGGTCGCCAGCGAAGCGGGCGCGCAGGCCGAGACCGTCGAAGCTGACCCGTTTGCCCAGGACGAGACGGATTCGGGCGTGCAGGCGGTGGGAGTTGGCCTGTTTGCGATCGGCCAGGGTTCCGGGGGTCTCGCTCACCACCAGGTCGGAGGAGCCGCTGACCGCCGTCTCCGGGAGTTCGCGGGGGCGCAGGCGGGCGAAAGGGATCTTCAAGGTGCCCTCCAGGTGGCTCTCGTCTCCCTGGTGGCTGAAGGTGAGGTCGGGGCTGATCTCCACATGGGCCTCGGGCAGGTCGGCGGCCACGAAGTCGTCGCCCTTCAGGTGCAACCGGGTGGGCCAGCCCTTGGCCCCATCGAGAACCGTGTCGCCCTTCAGTTTCAGGTCTCCGCCCGAGGTGATCGCCCCGTCATAGACCACCTGGTCCAGCCCCCGGCTGTGCGCCTTGAGGTGGATCCCCTTCAGTTCGATCCCGGTCATGGGAATGGCGGCCGCGCCCTCCCGCAGTTCGGCCTGCAATGTCAGTCGCGGCCGGGCGCGGGTGCCCGAGACCTCGGCCCGGGCCTGGAAGCGGCCCTTCAGACCGGTCACCTGGGGGGCCAGGGCGGCGAGGAAACCGATGTCGCCGATGCGGGCCTCCACTCGGCCCGCGAGGGCGGCCGCGGGGTCCTCCAGATCGGCCAGGTGCGCCTGGCCCTCGACTCCGCCGAGCCTGCCCAGGGGGAGGGTCAATCCGGCCTCCAGGCCCTTGCCCCGGGTCCGGGTGTCGAGGCGGGCGCCGGAGAGGTCCAGGTCCTCCTCCAGGGCGTCCAGGCGGAAGTGTAGCCGCGAGTCGTCCAGGGCGAGCCTCAGGTCTCCCACGGGGGCCGCGCCCGGGGCCTTGTGAATCTGGCCCCGGCCGCTCAGCACCCCCTTCAGATCCACGCCCTCGGACAGCCAGGGACGGGCCAGGGCGAGGTCCAGCCGTGACAGATCGAAATGGGCCTGGAGCGCCTGGCCGTGGTCGAGCCCATAGCAGAGGCGGTCCGCTTCATGCGTCAGGCAGGCATCGCCCAGGCGTTGGCGGATGGCCCCTATCTCCAGGGCCTGCGGGGCCTCCAGGTGCCATTCACCCGCCTGGTGCAGGTCCAGGGTGAGGGTCTCGAGCTGGCCCTTCCAGGTCTGGTCCGGGGTCAGGCCACCGGCCGCCTCCAGGCGCAGCGCCGGGCGGGTGGGGTCCGTGAGGCGCAGGCGCAAGCGGTGGTGCTCCCGGTGGCCCTGGAGATTCAGGCGCAGGCGCCGCCAGGTCTGGCCCGAGAGGTCCAGGCCGGAGGCCTCCAGCCTCACCTGGGTGACCGCCCCAGGGGCCAGGCCCAGATCCAGGTCGGCCTTCAGGTGTTTCACCGCCCGGCCGGCAAAGGCCAGGCCCCGGGCCTGGACCCGTCCCTGAATGCGCGGGGCCGAGGGGCGCCCGCGGGCACGGCCGCTGGCATCGACGCGGCCCTTGGCCCGGGGCAGCAGATCACCGAGGTCGCCGGCGTGCAGCGACCAGTTCAGGTCCAGGGTCCCGGCCAGGGTCCCGGAGGCCGCTATCCGGGTCTGGCCCGAGGTCAGGGTCAGGTCCTGGACCTGCCAGCCCGTGCCGCGCAACTCGACCCGGCCCCCGGCCTTTAGCGGGTGCTCGCGCAAGGTGCCCGTCAAGGCCTTCAGCTCCACCGCCAGACGCCGGCCCTTTTCCGTCGCGGGCCAGCGGCCCTGGGTGTGGATCGATGCCCTCAGGCGGCCCGGCCATCCGCGGGCGAATTCCGAGGGATCCAGGCCGTCGCTCTCCAGGTCCAGGGCCCAGCGGGGCTCGGGCCGCCACCACAGGTCGCCGTGCAGCCGCACCCGGGAACGGGGCGTATGCAGGCCCAGGGTGGCCAGATGGAGGTGGTCGAGTCCCCCCCGGCCATCGCCCTGGAGGTCCATAGTGGGCAGGTCCGGGGCCTCCACATGGCCACGCAGGTGCCAGCTATAGGCCTCGGGCCGCCCCCCGAGATCCAATACGGCCTCGGGTATGCGGACCTGGGGCCGGCCCCTGAGTGGCCAGCGTTGACGATACGCTCCCAGGTGGAGATGGAAGCGTCCGTCGTCGAAGGACCAGACCCCCCGGGCCTCGACCCGCCCCGGGCCGTTGACGTCGAGCCGGTCGATGCGCAGCCGCTCCGCCTCCAATCCGGCCACCAGGTGCAACCGGGTCTCGCCGGCCCAGGGGCGGTCTTCCGTGGAAGCCGCACGGTCTGCATTCAGGCTACCTTTCACGCCACTCCCCGGAGGGGCGAGGGGCCCTTTCTTCGGCCCGGAGGCGGGTGAGAAGGCCGCGACCTTCAGTCTGTGGTCCAACAGGAAATGGCCCAGGTTGCCACGCAGGCGGCCCTCGCCCGAGAGGCCTGCGAACGGCCCCTCACCCGGGGGCGCGCCCCGAGAGGGGCTTGGGGCGCGATCCTCCGACCGATAACGCCAGCGCAGGCTCAGGCGCAGGGGCAGCCGGGGGGCCAGCCAGAAACGGCCCCGGCCCGTCGCCTCGGCCCCCATGCCGGCGAATTCCAGATGGTGGATACGCACCTGGTCGCCCTGCGCGGACAGCCCCAGGCCAAGGCGCGCGATCTGCGTATCTCCCTCGGGCCCGGCCAGGGTCACCCTTTCCAGGGTGAACCGGTGCAGGTCCACGGGCAGGGGCAGGCGCAAGGCCGGCAGGCGCGGAATCACGAAGGGTTCGCCCGGTGTGGCCTCCGGGTCGGGGCGCCGTTCCAGGCGCAGGCCTTCCCCCTCCAGGGAGAGGATGCGCAGGCGGCCCGTCAACAAGGCCGAAGGCCGCCAGTCCAGGCGTAGGCGGTCCAGGTGCAGATGCAGTCCCCCGGAGGACCAGTCCAACCCCTCCAGACGCAGGGGTCCGGAGAAGGCACCCTCGACCGACGCGATCTCGAGTCCCGGGAGCCGCGTGGCGATCTCCTCGATCAGCCGTTCGCTCAGACGGGGGCTGTTCAGGGCGATGCCCAGGGCCCAGCCCAGCAACAGCGGTGGCACCAGGATCAGGGTCGCGAGGCGTCTCACAGCTCGGGCCCGATCACGATGTGCAGACGCCAGGGGTAGTCGTCCCGGCTCAGGGCGCTGGCCAGATCCAGGCGCACCGGCCCCACCGGCGACTGCCAGCGCACCCCGAGGCCCGCACCCTGGGCGACTTCATTGCTATAGTCGGGATCGAAGGCGTTACCGAAGTCGTAGAACAGGGCGGCGCTCCAGGGCCCCCGGATACGCCGGTCCAGTTCCAGGCTGGCGACGGCCTGGAAGCGTCCGCCCACCACCCGCCCGCTGCGATCCTTCGGACCGAGCTGGTCCAGGTGATAGCCGCGAATGCTGTTGTCGCCGCCGGCGAAGAAGCGCTCGGTGGAGGGCAGGTCCTCCAGCCGGTCCGCCAGGGAGGCGCCCAGCTCCAGCCGGGTCAACACCCGCCAGTCGCGCCAGGGCAGGGTGCGGATGACCTTGCCCTTGGCATGGGCCTGGAGGAAGTGGTTGTCCGAGAGCAGGTACTTGGAGGCGCCGAGGATGCTGAGATTGGCCTTGGCGCCGTTGCGCACCCGGATCACCCCATCGGCGTGGTAATAGTCCCAGTTGATGCTCGGTATCAACGACAGGTGGCTCTCTTCCACGCCGGCGGTCTCGGCGCGCTCCCACTCGTAGTCCAGGCGCAGGCTGCGCCGCCAGCCCTCTCTCGACAAGGCGGTGGCATATTCGGCCTGCAAGGTGACGCCGTAGCCGGTGCGCGCCTGGGTATCGAAGCGGCTGGCATTCAGCTTGAGGCCGAAGAAGTCCTTCACCGGATCCCGCAGGGGGATGCGGTAGTCGGCCTCCAGGCTGCTCAGGGCCGGCGACAGGCGCAGGCTGGTGTCGAGGCGGTGGCCCTGGCGGTTGAGGCGCCGGCGCAGCCAGTCGCCGCTCAGGCGCGGCCCGGTATCGGTGGCGTAACCGATGCCGAGACGATAGCGGTTCGGTTTCGCCGGGACGGCGACCACCTCGATGGGCACGCGCAGGTCCTGGGCCTCGTCCCGCTTGGGGTAGATCTCCACCCGCGAGAAATAGCCACTGCCGATGAGGTTCGACTGGAGGGTCAGGAGGGCGTCGGGATCGAAGGGATCACCCGGCCGAAAGCGCAGATAGCGGGCCAGGAAGGCCGGATCCAGGGCGTCTTGAGCGAAATGCACCGGCCCGAAGCGATAGCGGGGACCGGTCTCCAGGTGCAGGTGGATCTCCGCCCGGTAGGGCCTCAGGGTGACGGTGATGCGGTGTTCCGTGTAACGTGCGTCCAGATAGCCCAGGGCCAGGGCCAGGCTCAGGCGCGCGTCCTTGGCCCGCTCGTAGACGGCCTGGTTGAGGATATTGCCTTTGCGCAGCGGAAAGGGCCCGGTGAGCCGGACCTCCGAGGCCCCCGGCCCCGAGACCTTCACCTCCACCCGGTCGAGGTGGACGGGGGGGCCGGGGTCCACCCGGTAGACCGCCCGGAAGTCCTTCCCCCGGGGCTCCAGGCGGCCCTCGACCTTGACCTTAAAGAAACCGAAGGGTGCCAGGGCCTTGCGGATCTGCTTCGGGGCCTGGGCGTGGAGATAGCGGATGCGCGCCGGGGGCAGGTCCGCGTCCCCGGTCTGGGCGATGTCGAGGTAGGCGAGGACGTTGTCCTCGAGGGCGCCATCCAGGCCGGACAGGGTCACCTGCACCCGGGCCGCCCAGGAGGTGGGCAGGTGGCAGAGGAGCAGGAGACAGAGGAGGCGGAGGCGCGGCATGGGCGGGAAAGATACCACAGGGGCATCGGGGCGAGGCGCAGGGGGCCTTTTCCTGGATCCTCATGCCCCAGGGCGACCGCTAGAGGCCGCAAAAGGCCACCGACCCCCATGATCGTTCCATCCGACCAAGTGGCCGGGGGTTGGTCCGGAGTGTTCTCCACCGATGCCTGAGTGAAGTCGGAGCATTGGACAGATGTCATGTTTTTTTACATCTTGCCTGTGTAGGAACAGAGAGGTCCGTGTAACCGGCTGTGTTATAACCATAAAATATATATGGCCCAAATATTGCATTGGATCACGGCATGCCCTTTTAGGGTTTTCAGTCGATCGCCTGGAGGCGTCAGTGAGAACGAAACGCACGATGTGGGGATTCTTCGGCGCCCTGGCCCTGGCGATGGGGCCGGCGGCGATGGCAGTTACGTTGGATGCAACTGACGTAGGTGTCTATGATGATATCGGTAATTTTGGCGGTAATTCCCTGACCGTCGGTTGGGATGCTCCGGCCTTTTTCGGGTCGGGAACCGAATCACGCCATTTCACTGTATTCGATCTCAGCGGGGTAAGTGATCCCATCACCGCGGCCGTCCTCAGATTGAAGGAGCCGGCCGGTGGTTACGACAGCGTGGATAGCAGTGAGGACCTCACCGTCTTCGACGTCTCCACGGCGATCGCAACCCTCACCGGCGGGACAGGGGGAGTGGGTGTATTCAACGATCTGGGTGCCGGCAGTTCCTATGGAAGCGTGGCCATCGATGCGACCAACGACGACAGTTGGATCTCCATCACCCTGAACGCGGCCGCCCTGGCGGATCTGAATGCGGCCACGGGCAGTTTCGCCTTCGGTGGCGCGGTGACGTCGCTGACCAAATCCAATTCGACTGGTCAGGACGAGTTGATGTTCTTCGATGCGGGAGGCACCCCGGCGCCCCAGCTGGTATTGACCACGACCCCCTCGGGCGGTGGCGGTGGTTCCGTGCCGGAACCGGCGGTGGTCGCCTTGATGCTCGCGGGATTGCTGGGTTGGTCCGGTAGCCGCAGGGTCCGGGGTTGATTTGCATAGGGGCGGAGAACTGAGATGACATCCATGGGCTTCAAGAAGTTTGCGACCCGGGGGGCGTTTCTGGCCTTGTCCCTCGCTATCGCGCCGGCGTATGCGGAGCATTACGTCGTCAGGATCAAGAATGCAGCGGGAACCGCAATATTTGCCACCGGCGAGTTCGATTACGATCCGGAGCCCGCGGATCCGGATCCTAATGCGGTAAAGACCGGGAACGTCACCTTCACCCTCACATCCAGCATGCCCGCGGCGACCTGGAGCATCAACGCCACCATCACATCGAGGCACCATATGCAGGACAACTGCACGGGGGGGGATTGTCCCTCCCGGATCAGGGCCATTGAGGGTTCGGGACCGGGTACCAGTGGCGCGGGCGCAGGCACGGTGATGACCCTGACCGACAACGGCAACCTCGATGACCGGCGTGGGGCCTGGGATCTGACCTCAGGGGGGTCATCCTTGGACAATGGCATCACCCACTGGAGCGACACCGCCGAACCCGTCCCCGAGCCGCCCATGGCCCTGCTTTTCCTCAGCGGCACGGCGCTCCTGGCCTGGTTCGGGCGCCGCCGGCGCAGGCCCGAAGGCATCTGACAGTGTTTGAATCCCTTCACGCAATGCCCCTCTCGTAGGGGCATTTTTCTGTATACGCCACTGTCTTGTCGCGCTTGGGTTGTCCTTCGCTCGCTAAAGGGGTAGGGGCCGCCCCCATCCTCTTCGGAGGTGTAAAGGTTGCTGACACTCAGAGGGCGGGACTGGAGGGGACAAGGGCGCGTCGCTGGCGCTCCAAAAGGATCCCGAGGATCATAAACTGATAGAGGATCTCCCAGTAGCTGATGCCGAGAAAGGCCCCACCCACCAGGTAGGCGGCCATTCCGGCCTGGAGGGCACGCACATATGGGCGCGCCCAACGTAGAGAGGGGCCAGGGAAGCGCTTGCGCGGGCGCCAGAGGACGGTCAGCAGGCCGATCACCAAGGCCAGCCACAGGGCCAGGCCGACGCCACCCTGCTCCACGAACAGCTCCACGTAGACGCTGTGCCAGTCCAGGGAGTCGGAGATCACCCGCCAGCCATCGAAGCCCCAGCCGTTCCAGGGACGCTGGAGGCCGTTCTCGAGGCCGATGCGCCAGATCTCCAGGCGGCTCAGCGCCGATGTCTCCCGGGCGTAGTCGCCGATGTCGGTCATGCGCGCCAGCCAGGCCCCCGGCATGAAGCCCAGGGCCAACACGCTCACCAGGGCCAGCCCCCCCAGGGCGGGCAGGCGGAAACGCCCGTTCCAGGCCATCACCCCGGCCAGGGCGAGGCCGGCGAGCAGTGCCCCCCGCGACCAGGAGGACAGGGCCGCCACCAGGGCGGCCAGGGCCAGGAGCCCCAGGGTCGCGCGGAATACCGGGGAGACGAACCGTTGTCCCAGGGCGAACAGCAGGGGCAGGGTCATGAGGTTGGCGATGGCGAACAGGTTGTTGTCGTAGTAGGCGCTCCCGGGTGGCCCGTATACCCGGTCGGCGGCGCCGTGGAGCAGGGCCCAATAGCCCCCCTTGAGGGCCACCAAGGAGAAGCTCAGGGCGATGGCCAGGATCAGGGTCTCGAACTTGCGCCGGTCGTCGATGAGCAACAGGCCCAGCCCCACCCCCGCCAGGGTCTTGGTGAAGACCCACCAACGCGGCCAGGCAAAGGCGCTCACCGGGGCCTGATAGGCCGCCCAGGTGGTCCAGGCCCAGAAGGCGATCAGTAACCACAGGCGCGGATCCCGGGCCAATTCCAGGAGCATCGGCGGCCATTCCCGCCAGGGTCGCGGCGGGCGGATCAGGGTGGCGGTCAAGGTGAGGAGAAAGACATAGAGATAGGCGGGGAAGGCCTGCATGGGGCCCTCGCCATAGCCCTGCGGATGCATATAGGCCACCACCGCCAGGGCCGGGACCCCGGTCCAGGGGCGTCTGACGATGCTGTAGGTGAGGCCCGAGAAGATGAGCCACAGGGCGAGATCACGCATGCTCGGGATTCGATCCTGGGGCGGCCGCCGTCCCTATAGCAGCGAGAACTGGCGCAACACCCCGGCCAGGCGGTCGTCTTCCCGGGCCAGGGCGCGCAGGGCCTGAAACAGGCGCTCGAAGCGGCTGCCCGCCGCATGGTGCAGTTCCAGGTCCTGGATCACCTCGGTCTCCAACCGTTCCAGGCGATCCTGCACCGGCCGCAGGGCGGTGCGCCGGTCCCAGACGATATAACCGAACAGGGCCACCAGGATCGCCATCATGGCCCCGAAGAAGGCGATCAGGGTGCTGTGCAGGTCGCCGATGCGTCTGTCCATCGCCTCGAAGCGCTTGTCCACGGCCTCGAAGCGCTTGTCCATCTCCCGCTGCAGGGAGTCCAGGCGCTGCTGCAACAGCGTCTGACCGGCCTTGAGCTGGGTCAGGGACTCGATGATCTCCCGGTCGCTGATGCGCGGCGCGCGCTCCACCGCCGGGGCGGGCAGGGGGACGGCGGACAGGAGCAGCAGGAGGGCGGCGATTCTTGCCATAGGTCGGTTCTAGAGGCCTGGATATTCGACGCGCTTCAGTATGGCGGCAGAAGGGGGGGCAGACAAGAGGAACGGGATCCAGGACATCGCCGGAGCGGCACCCAATCCAGATCGGAAGGGATAGGCACAACCTATGCGGGTCAGGGCCCTTGGGCCTTCGAAGAAGCCCCTTACAGCAGCGAGAACTGGCGCAACACCCCGGCCAAGCGGTCGTCTTCCCGGGCCAGGGCGCGCAGGGCCTGAAACAGGCGCTCGAAGCGGCTGCCCGCCGCATGGTGCAGTTCCAGGTCCTGGATCACCTCGGTCTCCAACCGTTCCAGGCGATCCTGCACCGGCCGCAGGGCGGTGCGCCGGTCCCAGACGATATAACCGAACAGGGCCACCAGGATCGCCATCATGGCCCCGAAGAAGGCGATCAGGGTGCTGTGCAGGTCGCCGATGCGTCTGTCCATCGCCTCGAAGCGCTTGTCCACGGCCTCGAAGCGCTTGTCCGCGGCCTCGAAGCGCTTGTCCATCTCCCGCTGCAGGGACTCCAGGCGTTGCTGCAACAGCGTCTGACCGGCCTTGAGCTGGGCCAGGGACTCGATGATCTCCCGGTCGCTGATGCGCGGCGCGCGCTCCACCGCCGGGGCGGGCAGGGGGACGGCGGACAGGAGCAGCAGGAGGGCGGCGATTCTTCTCACGGGTTGGCTCCGAAGACTCGATGGTTTGCATATGGCGGCACGAGGACAGACAGACAAGGGGTTCCCTGCAAGTCCGGACTTGGCTAACCGGTGGAGCGATCCCTCGGTGCATAGCCCAACAGCACCGCCATCGGCCGGGTCGCAGGGGTGGCGTCCAGGGCGATCTTCAGGGCCATGGTCAGTGGCACGGCCAGGAACATGCCGACGGGGCCGAGTACCCAACCCCAAAAAACCAGGGAGACAAACACTACCAGGGCTGACAGGCCCAGGCCGCGGCCCATGAGCCGGGGTTCGAGCAGGTTGCCCACCAGGTTGTTGATGACTAGATAACCCACCAGGGTCCAGAGGGCTGCTGCCGGCCCCGGTTGTACCAGGGCCAGGAGCATGGGGGGGACCGCCGCGATGATGGAGCCGATGTTCGGTACGAAGTTGAGCAGGAAGGCGAGGACACCCCAGAGGACTGCGAAGTCCACCCCCAGCCAGCCCAGCCAGAGCGCCACCAGGATCCCGGTCAGGAGACTGGTGGCGGCCTTGATGCCCATGTAATGGTTGATGTTATGTGCAATCTGGCCCAGGCCCTTCAGGGCCTGTTCCGGATGTTTCATGGCGGATTTCAGTTTGGCAGGCAGGCCCACCCCTTCAAGGAGCAGGAACAGGGTGGTGAGCAGGACCAGAAAGGCATCGGCCAGGAGGCTGCCGAGCCCGCCCAGGACCTGACCCGCCAGGGCCATGACCCGACCCGGCTCGAGCAGATCCGAGAGGAGGTGCCACGGCAGGTGCAGCCCCCAGCCATCGATCCAGGTCTGGAAAGATGCGAAGCGCTGGTTCAGCGCCTCCTGATAGTGTGGCAGGTTGGCAGAGAAGTCAGTCACGGAACCGCCCACGAGGCTCGCCAGGCCCAGTTCCAGGGCCACCAGGGAGAGAGCCGTGAGAGTCAGGGAGAGGCCGGGGCCCAGGCCCCAGCGACGCAGTGCCGCCATCAGGGGGGCCATCAGCACCGCCAGGAACACCGCCAGCAGAAAGGGGTTGAGTACAGGGGCCGCGGCGCGCAGTCCCGCCACCACGACGACGAAGGCAGCGGCCACCAGCAGAAAGCGGGAGGCCGGGGCGAATCCCGAAGTGTTCACGAAGAGACCTCCTGACTGGCTGGAAGACCCGTGTATAGGGCTCCCGATCGTTGGAAACAGAGTAAGGTGGTTTTCCGCCTTTTCCCATTTGTCAACGGCCCAGGCCGATAAAACCGTTGCACATGGGCCTTCGGCAACCGGCACCGAGGCATCCTGGCCTTGGATGGCGCCCGGAGCCTGGCCCGGGGCTGGATGCGCGCACTATTCGAACCCCGGAAAGTCGCTCAGGATGCGCCACTGCCCGCTCTCCGGATCGTATCTCCAGGTCTGCTGATCCTGGATGCGCTTCACCCTTTGTTCGTCTTTCAACACGTACTCGATGCGTACCAATTGCACCGCTTCCTTGACCTCCTCGTCCTGCCCCGTCTCTTTTCCGTTAGGCGGCGCCTTCATCACCGGGGGCAGGATCACCTCATAGCCGGTGACCCTGATGTTGTCAAAGTCCAGCCTGGGCATGGGCCGGGCGTCGGGGGCGCGCAGTTCCGCCAGCGAGCGCCATTCACCCCAGCGCAGGGCGGCCCCATAGCGGTCCAGGGTCTTCTGCAAGGTCTTCTGATCGCGCAATTCGCCGAGGGTCTTGCAGGCGCTCAGGGTCGCCAGAAGACCCAGGAGGATCGGCAGGGACATCGACCGTGGCATGGGGCACTCCGCAGGCGACGGGTACAGGTGTGCGAGGGTACCATGAGAAGGTCCGGGTGCGCAGTGGGAGCGGATCGGGAATGACCCGCTTTCAGCCGCGCTCCGCTGTGGCCGCTCCGTACAGGAGTCGTCGCAACCGAAGCCGCTCCCACGCAGCGATCTGCCGCAGGGATTCACATACAGTGACCTACAGATAACCGTCCCCCCCCACCCTGCCCGGCGACCGGTTCGCTTCATTCTACCCATCCTACGGAAAAACAATGGGTTGTAGGATGGGTAGAGGAACGAAACCCATCAATATGAGGTGAATCGACAGGGGGAGTAAACGGTTACAACTTCAGTAAGTCATACGGGGGGCGCATATTTTGGAAAAGACCATGGGCAAAGACGATCTCGATCATCTGGAACGGCTCCTGCGCGACCTGGCCGAACGGGAGGTCATGGCCCGGATGCGCCATGCCCGGCCGTGGACCAAGGCCGACGGCAGTCTGGTGACCGAGGCCGATCTCGCCATGCAGGCCGCCCTTGCCGGGGCCTTGGGGCGTGTCTGGCCCGACATCCCCTTGCTGGGAGAAGAGATGCCCTTGGCGCAGCAAGAGGTCCTGTGCGCCCGTGGCGGCACCTTCTGGTGCCTGGACCCCATCGACGGTACCACCAACTATGCGGCGGGCCTACCCTTCTTCTGCGTGTCCCTGGCCCTGGTGGACGACGGCCAGGCGGTCGCCGGGCTGGTCCTGGACCCCTGGCGGGGCGAGTGCTTCTCCGCCCTGCGTGGGCGGGGGGCCTGGTTGAACGGGCAGGCTCTGGCATCTCCCCAGGCCCCCGGCCGGCTCGCCGACTGCATCGCGGTGGTGGATCTCAAACGGCTCCCCCTGGCCCTCGCCGAGCGCCTGTTGACCGAGACGCCGGTGTCCTCCCTGCGTAACTTCGGGGCCGTCGCCCTGGAATGGTGCTGGCTGGCCGCGGGGCGCACCCAGCTCTATCTCCACGGCGGGCAGAAGTGCTGGGACTGGGCGGCCGGCGGGCTGGTGGCCGCGGAGGCCGGCGCGGCCCTCTGGCTGGGGCGGGATCTGTACGGCCCGCCCTGCGCCATGCCGGCCCCGGGCTCCTGGATGGGCCTGGGCGCGGCGGACGCGGGGTTGCTGCGACTCTGGCGGGACTGGCTGCTCCAGTCCCGGGCCTGAAACCCCCTGGCCGGGCCGGTTGAAAGCGGCGCGGATCGTGCGAAGATGAGCGGCCACGAGACGAGGCACTGAGGTAGCGGGTAGATGAACGACCAACGATCCGGCTTGGACATGGATCTCAGCAGCGGCATTGCCGCCTTCGAGGCCAAACACTTTTCGCGCGCCACGGCGCTGCTCTCACCCCTGGCCGACGCGGGCGACCCCGAGGCCCAGTACCGCATGGCCATCATGGCCCAGAACGGCCTAGGGATGCACGACAATGCCCTGCTCGCCTACAAATACATGCGCGCCGCGGCCGAGGCCGGCCACGCCCTGGCCCAGCACGGCCTCGGCTTCATGTACATGGAAGGCGAATGCGTGGGTCAGGACGGCGCCAAGGCCGCCGAGTGGTTCACCAAGGCCGCCGAACAGGGCCTGGTGGGGTCCATGACCACCCTGGCCATGCTCTACGAGCAAGGGAAGGCGGGTTTGCCCAAGGATCCGGAGAAGGCACGGGAGTGGTACCGCAAGGCGGGCTTCGAGGAAAAGTGATGCGGGGGCCCTGACCAGGGACCGGTCTCCCCTCATGAACACCGCCAATAGCGTTGCAGGCGCGCCAGGCTCCGCCCCCTGTCGAGCCGGATGTGCAGGATCCGCACCCCTTCACCTGCCAGGGCGCTACTCAAGCCCCCCACCAGATCGGCGCCCTCGTCCAGGCCCAGGTAACCGACGCCGAAGGCCCCGGCCAGGGTGGCGAGGTCTGCCGTCTGGGGGGTGAGGAAGAGTTCCTCGAACTCCTTCAGCCCGGCCTGGGGCAGGAGCCCGAAGATTCCGCCGCCGCCGTTGTCGAGCACCAGGATGAGGGCGTTCAGGCCCGCGGCCAGGGAGAGACTCCCCAGGTCGTGCAGAAGGCTGAGATCGCCCACCAGGCCGACCACGGGGCCCCCCGTGGTGGCGGCGATCCCGAACAGGGTGGCGAGGTTGCCGTCTATGCCGCTGACACCGCGATTGCAATACAGGTGCAGGGGTCGGGGCGAGGGGTGCAGGAAGGCGTCCAGCAGGCGGATGGCGAGGGAGTTGCCACCGAACAGGCGGGCCCCCGCGGGCAGGTGATCGACCAGGGCGGCCACCAGACGGGCCTCGAAGGGCAGGGGAGGGCGGGGGGCGGTCTGGTCGTCCAGGGCCCGCCAACGCCTGAACCAATCCCCCCGGGCGGGGCGGATGCGTTCGCTCAGGTCCAGGCAGAGGGGCCCGGGGTCTGCCTGAAGGTAGTGATCCACCCGATGCCAGGGGTCGCTCCAGCGGCCATGGGGGTCCACCAGGATGTGACGGGCCCGTTCCTGGCCACTGATGTATTCCCCCAGCGCCCGCGATACCGGGGCCCCGCCGAGGCGCAAGATCCAGGCGGGACTGGGGGCGCCGGGCCGGCGCAGGAAGGCGTCCTGGCGGCTCAGCACCCGGTCGAGGGGGTGGCCGCCGGTACGCAGCCCGGACAGGGGATCGGCCAGGATCGGCGCCCCGGCGGCCTCGGCCAGGGTGCTCACGGCCCGGGCGGGCAGGGGGTGGCCCAGGGCCGGGCCGCAGAGGATCAGGCCCGGGGTCCCGTCCAGGATCCCGGCGAGGTCGTCCAGGTCCGCGGGATCCGGCGGGGGCGGGACGGCCGACAGTCGGACCGGGGGGCCGGGCTCCCAGGGCGCGGTATCGCCGCCGGGTGTCAAGGGCTCCCGCAACGGCTGATTCAGGTGGACCGGGCCGGGGAGGGGGGCGAGGGCCTCGCTCACCGCCTGCACCGCCAGGGCCCGGACCGCCCGTTCCAGTCCCCCGGCGGGTACCGGCAGGGGATGGAAGGCGCGCACCCGGGGGCCGAAGATCCCCTGTTGATCGCAGGTCTGATTGGCCCCGCGCCCCTGGAGTTCCGGAGGGCGGTCGGCGGAGACGAGGAGCAATGGGACCCGCGCCAGATCCGCCTCCATCACGGCGGGCAGCCATTCGCCCACGGCGGTGCCCGAGGTGGCGACGAGGGCCGTGGGTCGTCCGCTGGCCAGGCCTTGGCCGAGGGCGAACCAGGCGGCGCTGCGTTCGTCCAGGACCATGCGCAATGCCAGCCGCGGATGGCGGTGCGCGGCCAGCACCAGGGGGGTGGAACGGCTCCCCGGCGAGGCCACCACCCGGCGCACCCCGGCGGCGGCGAGGCCGTCCATCAGGGCGAGGGCCTGGGCGAGATTCAATTCCGCGGACATCAGGCCTCCGCCAGGGCCTCGATCAGGCCGGACAACTTCAGCTCGGTCTCCTCCCATTCCGCACCTGGATCGGAACCCGCCACCAGGCCGGCCCCCGCGTTCAGGCGGGCCTCGGTCCCGGAGATACGGATGGTGCGCAGGACCACGTCGATAGAGGCCTCGTCAGCAGCCCCGAGGCGGCCGAACAGGCCGCTGTACCAGCCCCGTTCCAGGCCTTCATGGGCGCGCAACCAATCCAGGGCCGCTTCGCGCGGCCAGCCGGCCACGGCTGGCGAGGGGTGTAAGGCGGCCACCAGATCGAGGGGATGGACCCGGGTATGCAGGCGGCCTTCGATGGGGGTACACAGGTGTTGGAGGCCACGCAGACGCATCAGCCGGGGTGCATCGGGAAACTCCAGCAGGGCGCAGCGGGGCGCCAGGACCTCACGCAGGGCCTCCACCACCCAGCGGTGTTCATGCCGGATCTTGGGATTGTCCAGGAGCGCCCGGCCCAGGCGTTCGTCCCGCGCCGGATCGGGGTCGCGTGCCGCGGTTCCGGCCAGGGCCTCGCAATGGAGGGCGTCGCCGGACAGGCTCAGGAGGTATTCCGGGGTGGCCGCCAACAACTGCTCGCCGCCCAGGTCCAGGGCGATCTGATGCAGGGAAGGGAAACGGCATTCCAGGACCCGTGCCAGCCGCGCCGGATCGAAGGGACGCTGTCCCCGCACCACCAGCTCACGGGCGAGCACCACCTTGTGAAACCCGCCCCGGGCGATCTCGGCCAGGGCCGTCTCCGCCCTGCGGCGCCAGCGAACGTAGCCGGGCCGTTGCCCCTGCCGGCACAGGATCTGCGGGTAGGGCGTGGACTCAGGGGCCTCGGACAAGGCCCCCAGGAGGGTGCCGAGGGGTGCGCGCCAGCGGCATCCGGCCACCCACAGACGACACCGGCCGTGGGCCGCTTCCAGTTGCACCGCGGGCAACCAGACCCGCGCCGGGTGGTCCTGCTCGAAGGGCGCGGCGAACCACAGGGGGGCAGCGCTTCCGCCCCGGGCCTCCAGGGCCTCACGCAGACGCCCCAGGCGGTCCACCCCCACGGCCTCCTCCCGCCAGGCCTCGGCCAGGGCCAGGGCGCGTGATCCCCGGACCGGCTCGGCGCGGTAGGCGAAATCCTTCAGGCCCGCAGGCAGACCGCCCAGGAAGACCTCGGGCAGCTCCAGCCCGACCACCCCGTCCGGCGCATCCGCCTGGGCCCGGGAGAGGCGGCGTTCGATTTCATCGAAGGGGCTGGACATAGGGGCCGAGGGTAAGCGATAAGAGGGGAGGGCGACAGCCCCAACGGGGTGTCCGATTGTATACCCGTCGCACGTGAATATTTCGCTACTGCGGCCGCCCCTCGCACCCCTGGGCTGTGTTGCGAAAGCTCGCCATAGTCCCCACTATGACTCGCTTCCGCGCCTTGCCCAGGAGCACGAGGAACACCCTCGAAAAACGAAATATTCACGTGCGACGGGTATAAATCGGCGCTCCCGGAAACCAAGGGAAAGCCACGTGGAATCAGGTCCTGGATCATCCCCGACAACCATCATGGCCGCCCGCCTGCATCCCTATCGGTGGCCCTTGCGGCAGGCCTGGCAGGGCCATGGGCAGGCCGTACAGGTGCGGCGGGGGGCCTTGTTGGAGCTGCGTGATCAGGCCGGGCGGCGGGGATGGGGCGATTGGGCGCCCCTGCCCGGATCGCCCGAGGCCGGGGATCCCGGCCTGGGTGAACGGCTCATTGCCTGGGGGAAACGGGTCCAGGACCGGAGTCCCGGAAACCTGGATCTGGCCTCCCCGACCACGGCCCCGGCCTGGCGCTGCGCCCAGGAGGGCGCCCTTCTGGACCTGGAGGCCCAGGCCCTGGGACGGCCGCTGCAGTGCCTGTTGGCGCCGGACCCGGCCGCCTCGGTGGCGGTGAACGCGGCCTGCGGCCTCCTGGACAGGGGGGCGGGCGAACGCCTGCGGGCGGCCCTGGGGAGGGGCTTGCGGGTGTTCAAGTTCAAGGTCGGCGTATTCCCCTGGGCGCGGGAACGGGAGACCCTCCAACGCCTCGCCGGATCGTTGCCGGCGGAGGCCCGGCTGCGGCTGGACGCCAACCGCGCCTGGGGATCGGATGCCGCACGTCGGGTGGTGGCCGATATCTCTGCGCTGCCGGTGGAGTCCCTGGAAGAGCCGCTGGCCCGGCCCGAACCCGAGGCCCTCGCACGGCTCCAGGCAGAGGCCCCTTTCTCCATCGCCCTGGACGAGACCCTCTGGGGGGCCGGGGGCCGCCGTTGGCTCCAGGCGCCCCCGGTACGCCGCCTGGTGTTCAAGCCGATGATGATGGGTGGGCCCCGACGGGTGCTGACATGGGCGAGCCGATTGCAGGCCCAGGGCTACGAGGTGGTGGTCACCCATGCCTTGGAATCGGCCGTGGGCCTCATGCTTGCGGCGCAGGTCGCGGCCGCCGGCGCCAGCCCCCTGGCCCAGGGGATCGACCCCGGCCCTTGGCTGCCTCCCGGCCAGGCGGCCCTGTTGCCGCCCATCGAAGCAGGCCAAATGAGACTGCCCCGCAAGAATGTTTGGGAAATACCCCCGCTCAGCGATGGGGTGGAATGGGTGGAAGACGCATGACCGAACCCTCCGTGGAGACACCGGACTACGCCGAAGAACGCCGCGTCCCCTTGAGCTATGTGGACGCCGCCGGACGGATATTCTTCCCGCGCCTTCTGGAATGGGCCCACCAGGTCCAGGAGGGATTTCTCTACGAACGCGGGATCCCCCTGAGCCGGTGGCTGGACAGCGGACCGCATTTCCCGGTGGTCCATGTGGAGGCGGATTTCCTCCATCCCTTGCGTCTCGGCGACCGCACCCGGGTGGAACTGCGGGTGGATCACCTGGGGCGCAGCAGTTTCAGTTTCGCCTACCGCTTCCTGGTGGGCGGCGAGGTCTATGCCAGCGCGCGCACCGTCCACGTGGCCGTGGAGCCGGGGAAAGGAAGCCGGCCGTTGCCCGAGGTCCTGCGGGAAGGCCTGCGGAGCAGGATCTGTTGAATGGCCGGGGATACCACGGAGTTCGCGCCGGACTGGGAATCAGCTCGGCGCGCGACTCATCCGACTCATCGCGGTGGACGCCATTCCCCCTTATCTATACCGCGCATAATGTATATTATGTCAAATTATCTGTTCCAGATGAGCGTGCTTCAGGCCTTTCAAGGATTGGATTCGAGCCGCACGTCGGCGGTTACCAGCCACCGACATCGGGGCTGGACGGCCATGCGCCATTGACCACGGCGGACGGTTCGGCTAGCGTTGCTCACCTGACAACCGTGTGCCGCGCCCCCATGACAGACCAAGACCCCCTTCCCCTGCAATCCTTTGAGACCGCCCTGTCGGAACTCGAAGACCTGGTGCAGAGCCTGGAAAGAGGTGAGCTTCCATTGGACGAATCCCTGCAGAAATTCGAACGCGGGGTACGCCTCACGCACACCTGCCAAGAGGCCCTCAAGCAGGCAGAACAGAAGGTCCAGCGGCTCGTCTCCCTCGATCCCGGGGCCGGACTCGAACCCCTCGACCATGACCTCTGATCCCGCTCTCGATGCCTTCATGGCCGATTGTCGGGAGCGCGTGGATACCGCCCTGCGACACTGGCTGCCGGCGGCTGGGTCGCCGCCCGTGCGCCTGCACGAGGCCATGCGCTACGCCACGCTCGGCGACGGTAAACGCATCCGGCCGGTATGGGTCTATGCCGCCGGACAGGCCTTGGGAGGGGCGCCGGATTGCCTCGACGCCCCGGCCTGCGCGGTGGAACTCATACACGCCTATTCTCTGGTACACGACGACCTCCCGTCCATGGACGACGACGACTTGCGGCGGGGCCGGCGCACCTGTCACAAGGCCTTCGACGAGGCCACTGCACTCCTCGCAGGTGACGCCCTCCAGACCCTCGCCTTCGAGGTGTTGGCCCTGGGCGGCGCGGGGCAGATCCCCGCCGCTGCGCGTCTGGAGATGATCCGACACCTTGCCCGGGCCGCCGGCTCACGGGGCATGGTCGGTGGCCAGGCCTTGGACCTCGCCGCCACCGCCCGGGAACCCGGTCTGGTCGAACTGGAGAACATCCACATCCACAAGACCGGGGCGCTGATCCGCGCCAGCGTCCGTCTGGGCACCCTGTGTGCCTCGCATTCCGACCCCGCCCGGGTGGAGGCCCTCGATCACTACGCCAAGTGCGTGGGCCTCGCCTTCCAGGTACAGGACGACATCCTCGACTTGGAGGGCGACACCGCCACCCTGGGCAAGACCAGCGGTAAGGACGTGCTTCAGGACAAGGCCACCTACCCTGCCCTCATGGGCCTGGACGCCGCCCGCGAGAAGGCCCGTGAGCTGTGCCACGACGCCCTCGACAGCCTGGCGATCTTCGGCGAGGAGGCCGCGCCCCTGCGCGCCATCGCCCGTTTCATCGTCCATCGGGAGCGTTGACAAAGGGCACGCGGATCAGTACATTGCGCTTCTCTGCTGGGGCGACGCCCCACACCTGCCGAGGTGGCGGAATTGGTAGACGCGCATGATTCAGGTTCATGTGGGGGAGACCCCGTGGAGGTTCAAGTCCTCTCCTCGGCACCAATTCAATAGTCTATCACAGGCCACCAGAAACCACAAAAAGCGCTGATTTTTCAGCGCTTTTGTCGTTTTACCCACACCCATCGCCTTGTCCCTCATTGTCTATCATGGTCGCAAAAATGGAGCCTGTGTGGAGCGCGAAAATGGCGTCTATCCACCGCCCTATCGCTGCCTATCGGCTGCTCGTCAGCGTGTCGTCACCCATTTAGCCCCTTCGTTTGTCTATCCACCTTGACCCGAAATCACACGCCGTTCGACTGTTAACATGGCGGCAAAAACTATCGTGTTATCGACAAGCAGCGCGAGGAAAAAAGGCGTGAATACCGGCCGCATGCTCTTGCTGCTGTATCAACTGCTACCGGGTTTACCCTCGTCTTCCTGCTTTCCCCTTGAGGCTTATTCCATAGGGCAACCGCCTCGCGTCTCGCCCTGAATCCTTCCCAAATTTTCAACAACGAAAGCTGGCATTGGGTTGCCCCTCGAATATTTTGGACACACATTTGGTCGTAGAGTGATAGCGACAGGAGGTGTCCATGAGTGAGAAGAAATCGCCGAAGAGGTGGTCGGCAAAACGCAAGCAGGAAGTGGTTCTGC
>Ga0256841_1000617_pt1 | contig 35203 bp, 28 predicted proteins | sample 356308metaG_FD_185971 | JGI IMG/M metagenome (GOLD analysis project Ga0256841, IMG submission 185971) | Hydrothermal vent microbial communities from Mid Atlantic Ridge, Atlantic Ocean - 356-308 | ecosystem: Environmental > Aquatic > Marine > Hydrothermal vents | place: Atlantic Ocean: Mid... | reverse complement strand
TTTGCATTTTGTTTCGATTTTTCATTTCTTTGTTTTCTCTCTTTAGCTCCTTTAATCATTCCCTTAATTAATCCGCCGTACAGCTCTTCCAATCTATAGAGCTTTGGGAATGCGGATTTAACGCTTAATTTATCGGGGTTTCCGGCATAAACGCCGGCCACAAAAGGATTGATGGCGTAGTCGAGAAATTCCTTGCCTAATCTACGTTTAACAAATTCCGAAATACTTTGGTAGTATCCGTCATCCGATTTGCCAACGAACGGTTCGTATAATAATCTTAATTTTGCTCCCGTAGAAAAAAGTTTTGTTTTGAGAAAATCTTTAGGATTAGCAGGTAAAGGATAAAGCCGGTTATCTTTTAGAATGTATCTTTTATTTCCTTCCTCATTAGCATATATCATTTCATCCTTTAATCCAACGGCATCAACTAATTGTTTAATAACGGGGGTAGTTTCCAATCCGCTGTTGGGACCATAGTCTATTAAATAACCATCCGATTTTTCGGAAATCATGGAACCGCCGGGATGATTGGACTTTTCCAATATTTTAACAATAAAGCCTTTTTGTTTTAGTAAAAAACCTGCGGCTAGCCCTGAAATGCCGGCACCGAGTATTACGATATTTTTTTCCTTTTTCATAAATACGTACTTTCACCTTTCAGTGTGGAAATAGTAATATCTTTTAATGCCGAAATAAATAAAGCGGAATCGTTTAATCCTTCCATAACAATGTAATTATTTACATCCAAAGCATCGGCAACGTGCCTGTATTCAATATTTAATTCGAATAATGTTTCAACGTGATCCGAAGTAAAACTGATAGGAATAATTAACAAATTTTTCTTACCGTCTTTTGCAAGTTTTTCAATCATTTGATCGGTAGAAGGTTCAAGCCATTTTACGGGTCCTACTTTACTCTGAAAACAAAGATGGTATTCATGAGAAAAATTCCGGTTCTTCATAACAAGCTCTATTGTTTCCTTAATTTGATGACTGTAAGGATCGCCTTTATTTACCATACTTACCGGCGTTCCGTGTGCGCTAAAAACCAACTGAATATCGTTAGCGGTTTCGGGAAATCTTGTAAGTGTTTCGTCTATTCTATTATTTATCGCTTTAATGTAGTACGTATTTTTGTAATAATTATTTACAAAAATATGATTTTCCGTATCGGAAGGAAAAACCCTTTTCCATTCGTTAAACGAAGAACCTGTTGTAGAAATTGAGTAATGAGGGTAAAGCGGTAACAACAATATTTTTTCATAATTCCGGTTCGCAATTTGTCCGGCTGTTTCTTTTGTTAAAGGATTCCAATAGCGCATTGCAGTATAAACATCTATGTTAGGATTAAATTCCCTTAGTTCATTTTCTAACATAGACCTTTGTTTTTCAGTCCAATCGTTGATTGGGGATTTACCTCCTATTAGTTCATATTGCTTTTGAACTTTGGGTGCACGGCGGTTAGAGATTATTTTTGCAAATAGTTTTTGACCGACAGGAATTTTAAAAATATCTTTATCACTAAAGAGGTTCATCAAAAAAGGTTCAATGGCATCAAGTGAATCGGGTCCGCCTAAATTAAGTAAAACAATCGCTGTTTTTCGCATTAGTATCCAATCAAAATAATTTTAGAAATATAAATTTATTAATTTCAGATGTATTTTCTGAGTTAAAAATTATTCAATTAATTTGGTATATTAAAAAAGAATTACTGTTCGGTAATAATCAATTTCTTTAAGAAATGAGAAGAGGAAAAAAATGAATAATCCATTGACTTTCCTGTGTATTGCAAGTTACAAAAAGGGAGACGATTTTTTAATACGTTGTAAAAAAGAGGGCTGCAGAGTTATTCTGCTTACTTCCAAAAGTCTGGAAGATGCAGATTGGCCGCGGGAAAGCATCGATGAAATTTTTTACATCCCGGATAATCAAAAACAATGGAATATGAAAGATGTTATTTACGGAGTTAGTTTTTTAGCAAGAAAAGAAAAAATAGACCGGATTGTTGCATTGGACGATTTTGATGTGGAAAAAGCTGCGGCTTTAAGAGAACATTTAAGATTAGGAGGCATGGGCGATACAACTGCCAGATATTTTAGAGATAAATTAGCAATGCGAAGCCGTGCGCAAGAAGTTGGTTTACGCGTTCCGCCGTTTGCCGGTATTCTTAATTATGATACAATTAATGAATATTTTGATTCTGTTGAACCGCCCTATATTGTTAAGCCTCGAATGCAAGCGGGCGCGATTGGAGTGAGAAAAATATTAAATCCCGATGAATTCTGGAAATTATTGGTTGAATTAGGCGATGAACAATCTTTTTATTTGATAGAAAAATTTGTGGAAGGGAATGTTTATCATGTGGATTCAATCATTCATAACAAAAATATAATGTTCGATTGTGTAAGTAAATACGGATTACCGCCGATGGAAGTTGCGCATAAAGGACGTGTTTTTTCCAGTAGAACTTTACATCCGGATGAAGATGAGGCTAAAGATTTAAGCAAGTTCAATAAAAAAGTTATTGAAGCTTTGGGTTTGAAACACGGAGTCAGTCATACCGAATTCATTAAAGCCAAAAATAACGGTGAATATTATTTCCTTGAAACATCGGCAAGAGTGGGAGGAGCAAATTTATCGGAATTGGTTAAAGCCGCAACGGGAATTAATTTATGGTCGGAATGGGCAAAAATTGAGATACTAAAGAGCGAAGGGGAATATAAACTTCCGGAAGTTAACAGAAAGTATGCCGCAATACTCACCTCCTTATCCAAACAAGAATGGCCGGATCTTTCTAACTATAACGATAAGGAAGTAGTATGGAAATTGAAGAAAAAATACCACGCGGGTTTAATTATCGCTTCCCCTGCCAAAAAAAGAATAAACGAATTATTGGAAAAATACACAAAAAGGTTTTACGATGATTTTTTTACAAGCCAACCTATGAAAGATACGCCGTTCGATTAAACCGTACGTGAATATTTTGCTTTATCTTCATTACGCTCAATAAATCCGTCGAAGTTCATTGCTATATTTCTAATAAGTAATCTTCCCATTTCGGTAACTTTAATTTTGTCGTTTTCATAAATTACAAGTCCGTCGTCAACAAATTCTTTCAAATTTTGCAATCCGTAAAAGAAATATTTTCGAAAATCGATTTTATATTTCTCTTCGATTTTTTTAAACTCGAGTTCAAAATCGCACATAATTCGCATAATTACATCACGTCTTAGCATATCATCATTCGAGAGGTAATACCCTTTAAGAGTAGGAAGCTTACCTTCGTCCAAAGCTGTAAAATAATCTTTTTCGTTTTTTTGATTTTGGGCATAAACTCTTTCCAGTTGACTGATACTGGTAATTCCCATTGCATACAAATCCGTTCCGGCGTTGGTGCTGTAACCTTGAAAATTTCTATAAAGTTTTTTCTCTTTTAACGCAATTGTTAACTCGTCATCCGGTTTTGCAAAGTGATCCATCCCGATAAATTCATAACCCGAGGAAGTTAATTTTTCGATCGACATTTTAAGAATATTTAATTTTTCTTCGGGAGAAGGCAAGTCTTCGGCATGTATTAAACCCATGTGCTTTTTCATCCACGGTACGTGAGCGTAATTAAACAACGCTATTCTGTCAGGAGAAATATCAATAATTGTTTCGACTGTTTTTTCAAATGATTCAACAGTTTGGAAGGGGAGACCGTACATCAGATCCAGGTTAATACTTTGAAAATTTAATTCTCTTATCCAATCGACTACTTGACGCGTTAACTCTTCCGGTTGAATTCTGTTTACCGCTTTTTGAACTTTTTCGTTAAAGTCTTGAACGCCCATACTAATGCGATTAAAACCGCCGTTTCTAAGGGCTTCTATATGTTGTTTTGTTAGTTCACGGGGATCGATTTCACTACTGATTTCCGCATCGGGTTTAATATTAAAATTACTATTGATATATGAAATCAGTTCGTTAATTTCACCGGGGTTGAGATGAGTAGGAGTGCCTCCGCCCCAATGTAGCTGGGCTACTTGCCGGTCTTTAAGAATATAAGACCTTACAAGATCGATTTCGTTTTTTATATATTTTAAATAATCTTTTATTCTGTCTCTGTTTCGTGAAACAATCATGTTGCAGCCGCAGAAATAGCAAAGAGTATCGCAAAACGGAATATGGAAATACAAAGATAAATCACGCTTGTTTTTTACATTGTTGGTTTTGATTATTTCTTCCAGAAAATTTTCAGCCGTAAATTCTTCGGTAAAATGCGGCGCGGTGGGATAACTTGTATATCTCGGTCCGGGTCTGTCGTATTTTTTTACTAAGTCAATATCTATTTCAAACATTTTAATTCCTTCCGGTTAAATTTCAATTTCTTTATGATATTTTGAACTATTGTTTTTAATATAATCTACTAAAAATTTTGCGTTTTCGGGATTAACATCGGGCAAAATACCGTGACCCAAATTAAATATATGTCCGCTACCATAACCGTACGATCTTAATACCTTTTCGGTTTCGGTTTCAATTGTACTGAAGTTTGCGTATAAAACTGCCGGGTCCAAATTACCTTGTAATGCAACTTTACTGCCGGTTATTTTTCTAACCTCGCCTATATTCACCGTCCAATCAACACTTATAACATCGGCTCCGGAATTTGCAAGTTTAACAAAATCATGCATACCTTTGGCAAATAAAATAACCGGTTGTCCGTCTCTTTTTAACTTTTGAATAACGTGCGATATATACCGGAGAGAAAATTCCTCGAAATGCGAAGGGGATAAAATTCCGCCCCAAGTATCAAATATTTGAACGAGGTTAACACCGCTTTCAATTTGAGCAGAAAGATAATTAGTGACGGCATCGGCAATAAAATCAAGGATTTCGTGAGCCAACTCGGGTTCGTTAAAAATTAATTTTTTAACATTTGAAAAATTTTTAGAGCCCTTTCCTTCAACCATGTAAGTTAGCAGCGTCCATGGTGAACCCGAAAAACCAATAAGCGGAACCCTACCATTGAGTTCCCGTTTTACTAAACTTATTGCATCCAGCACATATTTAAGAGAAGATTCAGCATCAATTTTTTTAAGATTTCGGAAATCTGTTTTATTTCTGATAGGATTGAGGAAATTTGGACCTTGTCCCTCCAACATTTGTAATTCCATTCCCATTGCTTCAGGAATTACCAAAATATCGGAAAAGATAATTGCGGCATCCACACCAATTATCTCTATGGGTTGAAGCGTAACCTCGGCGGCGAGTTCGGGAGTTTTGCACATTGTTAAAAAATCCGCCTTCTTTCTTACCTTTCTATATTCGGGTAAATATCTACCCGCTTGTCTCATTATCCAAACCGGAGTTCTTTCGACGGGTAATTTATTGCATGCCCGCAAAATTAAATCATTTTGTAAATTCTCTGTCATATTTTTCCTTGGCAAAACAATTATTTTCTATTAGTAAAATAATTAATTATTCCGTTAACTGTGTCGTCTATTGTGAATGTTCCGGGAATTATATTCACCGTTACGTTTGCTTCTTTAATTGCTTTTGCTGTTGTTGGACCTATGGCTGCGACCGTTTTTCCGTTAAAATAATTTCCGGCGTTCTTAATTTCCAACAATTTTAAATAATTTTTGAAAGTAGAAGGACTTGTAAAAATAAAAATGTCAGGTTTTTTAACTTTGACAGAATTTAAAAAATCTTTATTTAATCCGGATTCGGGAATGCTAACCGAATATATTGGAATTTGGTAAACGGTAGCTCCGGCCGATTCTAGAAAATCTTTAAACTCGGATTTAGCAATTTCCGAACCTGGAATAAAGAACTTTAATTTATTTAAATTAAAATTTTCGAAATATTTAATCATACCTTCCGCGCTAAATTTTTCCGGCACAATATGGATAGGAATATTATTATTTTTGCATGCTGAGGCAGTTTTATTTCCTACGGCAATAACTTTACAATCATCGAAACTCAGACCGATATTTTTTTTATTTAAAAGTTCTACAAATGAATTAACCGCATTAACCGACGTAAATACCAAAAAATTAATTTCTCCGAAAGAATTTAAGACATCATAAAATTTATAAGGATTTTCCAGCGTTTGAATTTTAAGAGTAGGAAAGGGAATAACTTTTGCGCCGCAGTTTTTAAGCTTTTCGATTGCCCTTTTTGAATTTTCGGCGGAGCGGGTTATTAATACGGTTTTATTTTTTAATACGTCGTTCATTTTTTTATCTCGAAGTTTTATAAATTTCATCCAAAACTTTTGCGGCGCCGGCTTTTTTCAAGTCCTTTGCCAACAATCTTCCTATTCTTGACGCATCTGATTTGCGACCGCGTACTTTTTTCCTAAAAGTAATACTTCCGTCAATTGAGCCGACAAATCCGTCGAAATAAAGACCGTTTGATTTTAATTGGGCATAGGCGCCAATCGGAACTTGGCATCCGCCTTCCAAAGTTTTAAGAAATTCCCGTTCCGTAACTGCTGCAATAAAAGTTGCTTCATCGTTCAATGGTTTTAACAATTCCTCAACACGTTTATTCTTTGAATTTATTTCCAGTCCAAGAGCACCTTGTCCCACTGCGGGCAGCATTAACTCAATTGGTATAATAGAGGAGATATATTTTTTCATTTTTAATCTTTCAACTCCCGCCCTGGCTAAAATGATTGCATTCCAATCGGACTCCAAAAATTTTTTAATCCGTGTAGGAACGTTTCCCCGTAAATCAACAATATTTATATCGGGACGAAGATGCTTTAATTGTGATTTTCTTCTTAAAGAGCCGGTAGCCACGGTTGCATTTTCGTGTAAATCAAAAATTGTCGTTCCCTTTTTTCTAGAGATTAATACATCTTCAACCGGATGCCGTTTTGTTACGGCGGTTAGTTTAAGTCCCTTTGGTATTTCCGTTTGAAGGTCTTTCAAGCTATGGACGGCAATATCAATTTGATTTGTTAATAGTGCTTTTTCCAGTTCTTTTGTAAATAATCCTTTATCTCCTATTTTAGATAAGGAAACATCCAAAATTTTATCGCCTTTAGTTTTAACTAATTTCAATTCAACAATTAAATTTTTATATATCTTCTTCAGTTCTTTTTTTATAAAATTTGCCTGCCATAGTGCTAAATCGCTCGATCGTGTACCGATAATAATTTTATTTTCCGGTTGAATAATATTTGCCATTTAGTTAGTATCCTTACCATTGTTGGAGTTTTTAGTTAAATTGAACAGTTCTTTAAGAATTTCGGAATATTCTATCGCCTCGCTTTTTGTCCTGCCGGATTCGGCTAATTTTCTAAGGTTAATTGTTGGATTGTGAAGGATTCTTCCGATTAATCTTTTAGTCATTTGTTCAATTTTAGGATAATCGTCTTTATGAATTTTATTTTTAATTTTAACAAGCTCGTCGTTTCCAATCATTTCAAAAAATTCTCTTACGGTTTTAATTGTAGGCACCACTTCAAGAGTATTGTACCAGCTGAAAAAGTTTACTAACTCTTCTTGAATTATTTTTTTTACTACGGGAATTTCATTCTCTCTTTTTTTAAGATTTTCATTAACTATTACTTTCAACGAATCAATATCGTTATGAAAAACATTATCCAGTTTTTTAACTTTTGGGTCTATATCTCTCGGTACTGCAATATCCATTATAAACAAAGGCGATCCTTTCCTTTTTTTCATTACTTTTTTAATTTCGTCGTAATAAATTATTAATTCGGGAGAGCTAGTGGCGCTTATTATTATGTCGAAGTTATGTAACTCGTTTTTAAAATTATCCCAGTTAAGCATATAACCGTTTATTTTTTCCGCTAATATTTTTCCCCTGTCAAAGCTTCTGTTTGTAATGCTGATTTTCCCAATCCCTTTATCTTTTAGATGAATAGCGGCAAGTTCGGCTGTTTCACCGGCACCAATAATTAACGCCGATTTTTTATTTAACCCGGCAAATATTTTTTCAATAACTTGAACCGCGGCGTAACTAACAGTAACTGCTCCAACTCCAATCGAAGTTTCGCTTATAGCTCTTTTGCCAACGTGAATTGCATATTCACTAATTCTGCGCATAATCGCACCGGAAAATCTTACATCCTCCGATAATTGAAAAGCTTCTTTTACCTGTCCTAAAATTTGACTGTCCCCTAATATTAATGAATCTATACCGGCAGCTACGTTAAATAAATGTTTAACGGCATTACAGGAAAAAAACTTATAAAAATGATCCTCCGTAATTTCGTTACTTTTTTTCAAATCGATTAGGGATTGTATGATTTGTGAATGATTTAACTGTTTGTTTTGAGTTAAACCGAATATTTCGGTTCTATTACAGGTTGATAAAACAATTCCTTCCGAAAGAAGATCTTTTTTTAGATGAGCGGCTAAATCAATCATTTCTTCTTTGGTAAGATGAAGTTCTTCTCTAAGGTGAACCGGAGCGGTCTTATGATTTATTGAAATACCGATTAATTCCATTTTACACTAACTTAAATCTTGTCAAATAATATTTTCCATATAAAATCATAAATTAAAAACATCGAGCGCTTCATTTATCCGCTAATAAAAAGAGTGGAAGGTTTTAGCAAATATATTCTGAATTACTACCGAAATCATTGCAAATACAAATCCTACCAAACTGAAAATTATAACCTTTTTACCATACCAATTTGCAATTAATTTTAACAAAATACCTATTCCAAAAACTATCCACACAATAGAGGTAAAAATCAATTTCGGGTCTAAATAACTAAAATTGGGAAAAGCCGAAGGTAGCCAAACAAAGCCTACAATCATTGCAAAAGTAAGCAAAATAAACCCGATAATCATTGAATAAAAGTTCAACTTTTCAAGCGTTTCCAAACTGGGCAATCTTTTGAAAATCAATCCGTATTTACTAAGCTTAATATCTTTGTATAGCAACATAAATAACACTCCGTAAACTGCAGCAATTGTAAAACCGGAATAACCCAACAAAGCGCTTACAACGTGTAACCCAAGCATTCTGTTTCTTAAAACCTCCTTAACTTCAAGTAGGTCCTGAATAAACAAGGATGATATTATTTGAAAAATCAAAGAGAAAAATATGACAAATAGGCCGGTGCCTCGTACATCGGTTAACAATTCCAATAAAAAGTAAGAGAATGCAATAGTGAAAGCCAGTACTGTAAAAATTTCAAATTTATTGGTAATAGGAGGGTGGTTGAATTCGGCTGTTCTTATTAATAAATAACTTAAATGAACAAACAAAGTAACAAACAGAAATATTCTTTTAGCGTTGTGAAACGAACTTTTATCATGCGTAAAATCGAAATAATAAACGTAAAACGTAACCAAGTAAAAAATAGGTAACAAGTAATTTAGAATATGAATTGTAGATAACATTTAACCCAACCGGATTTATAAACCAAATTGATTTTAAAAAATAATTCACAACCGTAAATTACCCAATTTTGATCTAATATTTATTGAAAAAATAACTTGTAATTCAAAATAAGATATAATATCTTATTTAACACGAGCATAATTTTTATCACAATTAAAAAGGGGATAATAATGAATAGATTAAAGAGTTTTTTTATCATTGTTTTGTTTGCGTTAACGTTTTGCATTAAACCGGCGAATGCGCAAAATATTAATAAAAAGGCAAAAACAAATAGCATAACAAAAGCGGTTGCTATAATTTATCCGACTGTGGGAAATAAAACTCACGGAATAGTTACATTTACCAAAGTTGACGCGGGAATAAAAGTGGTCGCCGATATCGAAGGTCTAACACCGGGAAAACACGGCTTCCATATTCACCAATACGGCGATTGCAGCGATCCTAAAGGGAAATCGGCCGGCGGTCATTTTAATCCGGATGGGGTGAAACATGCAGGGCATACTTCCGCCGTTAGGCATGTGGGAGATTTTGGCAACATTGTTGCGGGTAAAAATGGTAAGGCACATATTGAATTTGTTGATCATTTAATTTCATTTGAGGGTCCGCATAATATAATTGGCAGAGGAGTGGTAATACATGGCGGCGCCGATGATTTAGTATCTCAACCGTCGGGAAACGCAGGTCCAAGAGTTGGATGCGGCTCTATATCAATTGCAAAATAATATTTTCGATTTATAATAAGAAAGCTGAATTAGAAAAAGAAAAGCTCAACTTTATCTCAAAGTTGAGCTTTTATTATGTACAACGGATTGATCTAGGAGGTTAATTAATTTTATTTCATCAAGACTAATTTTCTTGTCTGGACAAACTCTCCGGCTTTTAACCTATAGAAATATACACCGCTGGCTAATTTGCCAGCATCAAATTGATATCTGTAAACTCCCGCACTTTGTTCTTTATTAATCAACGTTTCTAATTTGTTACCCAGTAAATCATAAATATTTAATTCCACTTTAGTAGTTTTTGGAATTGAATATTTTATTACCGTAGTTGGGTTAAACGGGTTTGGGTAATTTTGTTCTAATGAGAATTTTGCCGGTATTGTATTGTCATCCTTTTTAACGTCAACTATTGTTTCCAAAGCGTTTATTTGGTCTTCGTTTAACGGAGAGGCATATTTCATTTGGATTAGGTCGGGTAAATCCTTGCCAATTTTCGACCAGTTTTTAGACGGACCGAGCGGATCATTTGTATTACCGTTGTAAGTTATGAAATCCATCTTAAAAGAAGTTTGATAATCGGGGGGAATCGGAACAATACCGTGTTTCCAACTCAGTGTACTGTCTGTATCGTTCCAAGTAGTAAATTTAATTTCTCCGGTATTTTCATATTCTTGAACATTCGGGTTATTGTGGCAATCACTGCATTCCCTGCCTTTTCCAATTGTGTGAGAAGAACCGGGACCGATTGCATTGAAAGCCGAACCGTTAAACGTAGAAGATTGAAAAGTAGCGCTGTGAACTTTTCCGTCTCTGTTAACAAGTAAAACGAAGTCACTCATCACAGTGTAAGCTCTTTTAAGATGACTTTCAGTCATACTCTCAAAATGGCAATTATAGCAAGCGGCAACCGATTGAACGTGACAAGCAGTACAGTCAAGTTTTCCGTTATGCGGATCATATTGACTATGATCGGGCAAAGGCGGAGTTGAGTTTTCGTCGATATGACAATTTGTGCACTTGGCTTTAATAGCTCCGTCATCAAATAGTGAAGCATACTCGTTACCATCGCCATGCATATCTTCCATCCCATGGCAGTCCCAACATTTCATACCGGCATCGCGGTGAACATCGGGAAGATTTAATTTCATAGCAACAGTTTTTTGTCTGCCGTGGCAACTGTAACATTGATCAACTTTAATTGAATCGGGGCTAAAAGCGGAACCGGAAGGATGACAATCGGCACAACCGGGTTGATAGGTACTATCGTTTGGAACACCGTCGGCGTTATTTGGACCGTGGCAATGTTTGCAGCCCAAAGTATCGATTGAAACATGAGTAATCGATTCAAACCCGCCGTTCGTTTCATTATACCATGTCGGTTTCCCGTTCCTTGTATTATGCAAACTGGTGCTAAAATCGGCTTGAGCATAGAGCATACCGCTGAATGAAAACAGTGCAATCAACATTAATAGTAATTTGATTTGTTTCATATTTGCCTCATAAGTTAGTTGCTTAATTATATTTATTTGCTAATTTTGCCAAGACGAATGATGATCAAATTGTTTAGAGTCTTGCTTTTTCCTTTTGGTCAGTATAACTAAAATGGAATTAATGAGTTTATTATCCGGTTTAAGTTGTAAAGCTTCGGTAAAATATTCTATGGATTTATTTAAATCGCAATAAAGCCATAAAACTCCCAGCGCCAGTAAATAATCGAAACTTTTAAGTGTTTTATCATATTTGGTCTCCAGATTAAACGCTAATTCATCACAAGGGCAATCTTCTTTAAGTGGATCGGTAAATAAAATTAAATCCAAATTATTTTGAATAATTTTATATAATAATTCCGCTGCTTTTTGAATTTTACCGACTTGCGTATAACAAATAACCATTTTTTTCATTATAAGGTTATTGCTTTTATCTTGCTGAACGCACTCTTCATAAACCGAAAGTGCTTCGCTATATTTTCTTGCCATAAAGTATTGATTACCAAGCATTTCATTCATAATAATACTTATAAACAATTACCTTGCCATTTTGAAAATTGCGTAAAATTAAGTCTATTTAAGAATGGGAATGAAACAAATTGTTTTACGCTTGAGGGGAATACTTCTTTTTGTGCTTCTAACTTAAATAAAAACAATAAATTAGATATGTGAAACGGATTGTTCAAAAAGGGAACATATCGGAACGATTTATTTTTCTAAAATGTTATGTTGTTTTAACTTTCTCCAAAGAGTTGTTCTGCCTATGCCCAATTCTTTTGCTGCTTTACTTTTATTCCAGTGGTGTTTTTCTAAAATTCTAATAAGTTTTTCTTTTTCCGGATCATTAAATAGGAAGTTATTTTTTTGTTTTTTCTTATTGTAAACCCGTTCTCTTATTAAAAGCGGAAGTTTATTTAGAGTAATTTTTTCTCCGTTAGGAGTTCTTACAAATGAATATTCAATAACATTTTCAAGTTCTCTTACGTTACCCCTCCATTCGTAATTCATAATTATATCCATTGCTTCGTCGTCAATTTCCGTAATATCTTTTTTATACATTAAAGAAAATTTATTAAGAAAGTGATATGTTAAAGGTGCAATATCACACATCCTTTCGCGCAGGGGGGGAACGTAAATTGGAATTACGCTCAATCTGTAGTATAAATCTTCTCTAAATTCTCCGCTTTCGAGGGCTGCCTCAATATCCCTGTTAGTTGCGGCAATAATTCTCACGTCAACTTTTCTTGTAATGGATTCTCCAACACGCTCAAATGTCCCTTCCTGAATTACCCGCAAGAGTTGCAATTGCATTTGCAATGGCATTTCTGCAACTTCATCTAAAAAGATTGTTCCGCCGTCGGCAAGCTCAAACCGGCCGATTCTATCTTTCACCGCGTCTGTAAAAGCCCCTTTTACGTGGCCGAAAAGTTCGCTGGCTAATAAGTTTTCGGGAAAAACCGAACAATTAATTTTTATAAACGGTTTGTCTTTTCTACTACTTGTAGCTTGAATTGCATTTGCAATCATTTCTTTTCCTGTCCCGCTTTCACCGTGAATCAGAACCGGCGCATCAGAATCGGCAATATCTTGAATCAGAGTATAAATTTCCTGCATTTGTTTATCGTGACCAATTATATTATGAAACTGAGTATTTTTTGCAAGCCGTTTTTTTATTTTATCGAACTCGGATATATCCCGGAAAGAAATAACTCCGCCTAACGGTTCATTATTGCCGTTGTATAAAACCGCTGCGCTTAGTTTAATAGGTTTGGTAATACCGGTAGGGCAGTGAATTTCCGATTCGAAATCATAAAGATTTTTTTTTGATTTTAATACAATTGCAATAGGGCAATCGGAATAACAAACTTTTGAATTAAATACATGTTTGCAGAATTGTCCTATTACTTCTTCGCGTTTTAAGCCCGTTATTCTTTCGGCGGATTTGTTAAAAAAATTAATTCTGAAACTTTTATCGACCGTAAAAACACCTTCGCCAAGGGAATCTAATATATCATTTTTCAAATGTTTGTTGAAGGGCATGTTTCACTCATTATCTAAATGGAAACATCTCAAATTAATTATAAGGAAAATCTTATAAAAATACAAGGGAATCCGTTTATCCTAAAAGGTATTTTGCAATATTTCCCGCGGCGATAAAATCTGTAAAGGTTTTGTAATTGTTAAAAAAAGTTTGAGGAAATAATTAAAATTAAAACTCTTTTCCAAAAACATTTATTTTGCCGTTAATGTGTTTTGTGCTGTCAATAATGGTTCCGTCGCTGCCAACAACGCTTGAGTGACATGTTGCACAAGATGCGGCATCGGGATCGTTACCGGCATTAAGGTGCCCCGTTGGCGGTAAAGCATGGCAAGTTCCGCATTCCCCTTGAGTGTCATCCAATTTATTCCATTGAGGTTCAAAGTTATTTCCGACAATAACGGAATCTACATAAATATAAGAGTTTGCTGACGAGTCTTTTAAGAAAGAAAAATTGCCATGACAATATACATTTGAACATTTTTTAGTATTAAAATCGTAATTGGGATTCGCACCTTGGTTTTTAGCTAAGTTACCGAATGCTAATGTTGCATGGGTTGCTCCGGGAACTATATGTCCGGGATCGTTCACATTTCCGGGAACAATATGGCATTGTTCGCAATTAACATTTGCAGTTAAATCGTTTTCATAAAGATGCGAAACGTGCGCTCCGGCATTATTCTCGCTAAAAACTGCTCTGGGCGGAGCAATTCTTGTACTATCCGTAAAAGTACCGTTATCAAAATTTCCGTGACAAGTATTACATGCTTCCGGTCCCTCTTTTGAAGTATGGCATTCGAAACAACTCTGTCCGGTTAGTCCTCCTTCGTAATTACTTGCATGACATGTTTTGCATTCCGTAAGGTCCCAATTGTTTTGCTTAATTAAATTGCCGTGGAAAGTTGAAGAAGCCGGATCGGCAAATTTTGCAGGGTGAACTCCAACGGTGTTCTGAGGCGGAGTTATATTTTCTTCGAGATCACTGCACGAGAAGAAATACAATGAGAATAACACAATTATAATTAAGTAAAACAAAATTGATTTCATAATAAACCTACAATTTAATAATTACTAATCTGGATTAGAACCATGACAATAACCGCAAAATCCAACACCCGGAGTTCCGTCGGGTCTGGCATTAGGATCTGTATGGCAGTTAAAACATACCGCTCCCATAGATTCGTGCCATTCTCCATGAGTATCCATCATAAAATCGGCTTTATGAGTTCTGGGGTTTGTGCCTTTTATTCCATCCGGATCGTTATGGCAAAGAATACATGCGGGATCGGCACCTTGTGTATCATGGCACGATGCGCAGCTTTCAATATCCCGTTGTGCCAGTTCGGCATGAAGTCCTCCGCCCGAACCGACTCCGATTGTAGTAAAATTAGGTTGAAGATGCGAAGTGGGTGTGAATCCGCCCAATGCATAATCTCCGCCTTTTGAATCGTGGCACTCTGCACAAAACGTTTCTATTTGATGGCATGTTTGACACTCTTTGGTTTTACCTTTTGCATCTATTCCGTGAGTAAACCGGTAATTCAAATCGTGAACCGTAGTTATTTGTTGCTGTTTGGTATTATCTAAAAATTTATGCGGAGAAAACGGAGTAAAGAAATCGGATGCCGTATTTTTTACTCCCAATCTATTTGTTGAAACATGACAGTCTTCGCAAAAATTATTTGTATGGCACATGGCGCAGTTTTCATCTTCTTGCAGTGCGGCAAATTTATGATTTTTCAAAAAGTTCACTTCTTTATGGGTATCCGGCAAAAGGTTTACTGTGGAAATATGACAGCTTGAACATTCGTTTGTGGCAACCGATTCGTTATTGTGGCAAGTTGCACATTGTTCCATTTCAGGAAAAACGGTTGATGATTCTTTCCCGTAATTAACTTTATCGAGCCCTTTATGACAAGTTTCGCAATTTAATTTTTGTGATTCAAGATGGAATTTATGATTAAAATTCAGTTCTATTGAATCGGCGGGGAACGGTTCGTAAACATCTTCGTAATGACATGTTTCGCATTCATCATCATCTTCCACGTCATGACAACTACCACATGCATCCATTGTGGGTAGTAAAGTATCGCTTAATGCGGTACTTGTTCTAACGTTTACATGGCAATCTTCACAATCGGCGCCGACCTCTTGAAGATGATAACCATGTGAAAATTTAATTATTTTTTTGTGTGGTACAGGAACGTTATTCCCCGGCTGTCCGGTAAATGCAGTAACGACCAAAAATATAATTGCGCCGGTAAAAACAAACTTAAGATATATTAAATTTTTCATAATCAGTTAAAATTTGTATTGAACCAATAATTTATTTTGAAGAGCAATCTAAAATCATCTTTGTAAAATTTATTATTGAAAAACTGTCCTTGCAAGTCAAAAGACCATAAACGTAAAGGTCTGAAGTTAATTCCGCCGAGTAACGAAGTTATGTTATTTGTTTCGGCATCTTCAGAAAGTTTATAACTAGTATAGGCTAAACCGATTGACGGAGTCAGCAAACCGTTAAAAAACGTATGAGCCGCATAAGCGGAAATAGAGCTGAGCTCACCGGCATATCCGAAAGTTTTGCGATACGACAAATTCCCGAAATTAGAATTTATTCCCAAAGTTAAACGTTGCGAATTATCGTCTTTATAAGAAACGTTTCCGAATTTTCCAATTACCGTAAATTGATTATTTATTTTATAATCAATACCGCCCTCTATTTCTTTAGTGTTTCCGAAATTAAAAACCGACAGAATTGAATTGTATCTTATTCTCGGTTCCCGGTAATTGTAATATAAGCTAATACCCAAATTCTTAATTTGGGAATATCTGGCGCTTATATAAAATTTGGAGGTTGTATTAAAATTCAAATCGTAATCATACCTGGTATTAACTCTAACAACATTTTTCAACCGGTAGGAAAAATCGCCGGAAACAAATTTATATTGGTTAGAATTTTTTTGAATTAAAATTTGAATAGGATTTAGATTTTCATCCAGCCGCAATGCCGTATATTCAACAGGTTTAAAATTTTTATTAATATAACTTAGGGCAACTCGAAAATGTTGAAGGAAATTAGCGGAAATGGTTCCTCCTAAAATATAATCGTTTCCCCAATCGTCGGTTAATTCCAGTTTTTGATAAGCGGGAACGTTAGCACCGTAATAACCGACTAAAGAAAAACCTTTGTGTTTTAATTTAAGGTTTACGCCGTCGAACAAACCGCCGGCAACGCTGTTGTAAATCGGTTGTCTGCCGACTTTAATTGTTGCAATGTTAAAAATTTTACGCGCTTCAATAAATAGATTATAAAATCTCAACCGTGGATCGTTATCCAAAGGATTTACAATATCGGATTCAAGATTTAATCTTGTGCGCAGGGAAACATTATTTTTAGTCAGATTGAAACTGAGCGTGTTATAACTTCTTAAATAGGTTTTAGAATCCGTTAACGAATTAAACCTGTTAAAAGTATAAAAAGAAGAAGAAATCCTTCCGTTAAAATTTTGTCCTGATAACACGCTTGTAAATAGAATAAAAACAGCTAAAAGTTTTTTCATAAGAGACCTATTTCTTTTTTCTATGGGGAACCGGGTGCTCAATTTTCGCCCACATTTCTTCAAAGTTGAATCCGGTGAACGTTGGACTATCTGGGTTATGACAATTCCTGCAGAATTGTTCGGTATTATCAAAAACATCTACCAAACCGTTTTTAATAGCCAGCTTGCGGTTTTTCATTACTTTAAGAGACTTGTAATCTCCTCCCGATCCGTGGCAAGTTTCGCATTGTACGCCGTCTTCAATTTTAAATTTTTTCCCAATAAATTTTTTATCTACATCCCAGCCGGAAGCATGGCAACCCAAGCATTCTTTTGCTTCCACGGCTTTGTCGCCGAATCCTTTTTCTTTGCAAATTTTATTAGCTTTTTCGGTTTCTAAAGTTTTATAAGCCTGCGCGTGAATACTTTCTTTCCATATTACATATTGCTTGCCTTGCTTTTCGGATTTGTGGCATTTCCCACATACCTTTGTGCCAACGTATTTATGTTGATTTAAAGTTTGGGGAAAGATATTATGCGGATTTATGAGTAGAAAGAGGAGTAGAAAATAAAAATAAAAACTTTTCTGTTTCATAGCTTCTCCTCTAAAAATATTATGGAAATTGGTTATAAATATCTTAACAACAGGTTGAGTAAAAAGGGGACTCGCTAAAAACCGAGTCCCGTATTTTCAAAATTATTTTTTCTTACCCGGAATGTAATGAGCGATTTCTTTCCATCTTTTTTCAAAGTCGAACCCTTTATAGCTTGGGCTTTTTTCATTATGACAAGTCTTGCATTTCTTTTCAATGTCAGCTTTTGTTTTATATTCAACAAGACCGTTTGCCACGGCTTTAGCGTGGTTTTTCATAATTTTTTTCTTTTTGTATTTAGAACCCGGACCGTGACACGTCTCGCATTGTACTCCGTTTTCCATTTTGAATTTCTTCCCGAGTAAAGATTTATCGACGCCGTAAGCGGTTACATGGCATTTTAAGCAATTGGGATTATCTACTGCTTTTTTGCCGTCTTTTTTCATCGAAATTTTATCGGCTTTTTCCGTTTTTAATGTTTCGTATGCTTTTGCGTGTTTTGTTTTTTTCCAAATTTTATATTGAGCGCCAATTTTTTTCGATTTATGGCACATTGCACATTTTTTAACTCCCACGTACTTTTGCGCCATAATGTTAGAAGAGAAAGCTAACATTATAATAGTTGAAGTTAAAATTAAAAATCTTGAAAGTTTCATAATTTTCTCCGGTAGATTATTTTGAAAATATCCGGATTTACTTAAATCCGTTAAAGATATCTTATTTAAAGATACCGTTTTATATAAATTTTATCAATGGTTTTAAAAAATATTTTTTGGAATTTTCCACATTCAATAGCGTTACTTTCATAAGTTAAGAGTTCCGATATTTGCTTCTAACCAACGTCGTAATTCCAAATCGGATTTTAGTTGGTCTATTAAAACCCTGTCAGGATCGTTTCCGTGTTTTTTAATGTTTTCCAAGAACAATTTGGTTTCGTAACCCATTTCGTCGGCGGGTTTTTTGTTTGATTTTATTTCAGCCCATTCTTTTATAATTGTTTTAAAGTCTTCGGTATGATGCTCTTTATATTCGTCAAGCGACATTTGACCGTCGACCCACGTTAAATTCATAGGATATTCCTTTGGATGAAATATTACAAAGAACCAATGCCAAATTAATATAGCCAATGATGCCAGAACAGCTTCGTAAAAATGAATACTTTGGCAAACTTTAATTAACCAAATAGGAGCCCAATTACCAACGGCTGTAGGGAACCAAAGGATAAAACCTGTTAAACCCATAATAACCGTTCCCCAAATCAGAGCCCAATATTCGGCCTTTTCCGTATAATCGAACTTGTCAAATTCCGGTTTCAATTTCGACAGTCCCAAATAATACGCAATATTTTGTGACGCTTGTGTTATGTCTTTGAACTTTGGAATTAAAGCGCTTAATACAAATCTTCCGCGTTTTGTAAGAATCAAATAAATAACATGGTATATTCCCGTTAATATCAATATAACTGCGGCAGTGCGGTGAACAAGTTGGCGTACATGCTCGTTTAAACCTATTTTTGTTAATCCTTCGCTCCACCAACTCTGAGAGAATTTCAATGCGAAACCGGTTATTGCCAAAATAATAAAGGATGTAAATAAAATAATATGCTGTATAACTTCGTTTTTGGTTAATCTTGGAATTGTGGGTCGCTCTTTAATCCTTTTTCTTTTTTCAATTACATCGTGAATGTAAATTATTAAATTGTGAACGAACATTCCTCCTATTGTAAATAAAATTAGCCAAAAATAAAATGTATTAACTATGTCCTGCGCTTTATTGCTGGCGACCGATATATTGTGATGTGAATAACTTTCCGAAAATACTTGCGTAGCTTCCGGATGACATTTTTTGCATGTATTTTTTACATTTTTAACATTAACGGACGATTCCGGATCTTGTTTAGGGAGAATTTTATGTGCGTTATGGCAATCGATACACATGGCTGCATCTTCGTCTCCACGTAATGTTGCCAAACCGTGATAACTGTCTTCATAAGTGTATGGCTCGTCTGCTTTCAGTCCGACTCTTTTTGCTAAAATTTTATTTTGATGACAAACAACGCAGGTTTGTTGCTGCATTATCCGGGCAATCTTACGGTTATTTTTACCTGAGACCTTCCTAATTCCGTGTTCGGTATGGCAATCGTTGCAAACAGGAGCGAATTTAAATCCTTTTTCAACATATATCCAATGAATAGATTGCTTATATCTCAAAACTTCCTTAGGATGACATTTTTCACATGTATTAGGCAAATTGTAAGGTGAAATTTTTGAGCCGGGTTGAGCGGCATTTTTTATATCATGAACGCCATGGCATGTAGTGCATGTAGCAGCCGTAGTATCACCTTTGCTTTGAAGTTTACCGTGTACCGAAGCCAAGTAATTTTGAACAGGCATGCTTGCCGTAAAATTAAATTTTTTCTCTAATTTGGAACCGGCGTGACACTTTGCACAAGTATTGGCAATATTGGAAATATAAGCTGGGCTTTTTTTATTGTTAACAGGTAAAATATCATGCGAGCCGTGACAGTCCCAACATTTGGCAGCTTCGTCTACGCCTTCCCTTAGCGCTATTCCATGAATACTCTTTTTGTGTTCGCTCGCTTCTTTATTATGGCATACGTAACAGTTAGCTACCGGAGCATTTTTGTGTTTTAATTTATCGGGCGTCATCCCTTTGTTTGCAACGCATATATGACAATCCGTACAAAGTAATTCTTTGTGAATTGATTTTTCAAGAGAATGTTTATAAGAATCGATTTTATGACACTCGGTGCACTTTTTATCACTAACCTTGGGTTGAGAATGGTAAGGTCTAAGCAATACCCTGCTTTGGTGACATTTAGAACAATATTTGCGCGCCGGTAATTTACAATCCTTTGGAGATTTTACATAATGAGCTCCGTGGCACGTAACGCAAGTCGGCGGATGTTTAATCCGGTCCTTTAACCGTTGATGAATATCCGTTTTTTGTTGTTCTGCAATATCTTCGTGGCAATTACCGCAATTGACTTTGTATATATTTTTACCCGGTTTGTGCGGAAGTTCTTCCGGATCAAAATCTTCATGACAATCGGTACAATCCAAATCGCCGTGAACGGAATTTCCAAATTTTGTAGAATCAATGTATAACGATATTTCTTTGCCATGCCTCGTATAAGTCAACTCATTGTCGCTGTGGCATTCGAGGCAGTCAGATGAAGATTGAGCGAATACAATTTGAGCAAAGCCAAGCAGGAGTAAGAGAAGAGGATACTTTATGAAATTCATAAACACCTCAAAAAAAAGACCGAATGTCTAAAAAGAGATAAAAGAGTGCTTTAATCTAAAAATACACAGAATAGTTTTTAATGTCAATGAACTTTTAATATAAATTTCATTTCAGAAAAAATTGATCGCATACTTCGTTCCATCCGGACTCATCTAAATTCTCCATTATCCCAATATACATACAGGCTTTATCCTTCAGCTTCTCATCATCCTTGAATAATTTTTTCATTATACTTTGACATTTTTCTATATCTTCTTCGTATAAATTTATTGCAGATTTACCAATTTTCAATTTTTTCAGTTCAAAATCCAGATTGTTAGCATCAATTGCGCATATCCAATTTTGTTCGTATGGAGTTATATCAAGTTTTTCAAAATCTTCAGATAACTTTTTATTGATTTTAACAACCTTTCCGGAAATTGGTGATTTAAATGGAATTGATTTGTTACCTTGTTTAATACTAAATAAAACTTGACCGGTTTTAACCTCCATGCCTAAATTAGGAAATTCCACTCCATCTACTTTTCCTATTAGTTTTTTTGCAAAGTCGTCAATTCCAACTTTTACCAATCCTTCCGGATCGATAGCAATCCACGCATGATTTTCTGCAATAAACACACCGCCCGGAATCGCAAATTCGCCCTGCTCGAGACCTGTTGAATCCGGAAAGTGAGTAATATGAACTTTTGGTTGAAGTTGCTTTTTAATTTGTTCTTGCCGTTTAATTAAAAGTTTATTTGTGAATTCAATTAATTCATTTTCCGTAAACGGTTTTTCAACATAGTCCATTGCGCCGTATTTCATACACTCGACCGCTGTTTTTACCGTAGCGTAACCGGTAATAATAACCACATCAATATCGGGACGTAAATGTTTTACTGCTTTTGTTACTTCCACGCCATCCATAAACGGCATTTTCAAATCGGTAAATACAAAATCGTACGAATGTTTTTGAATTAACCCCAGCGCCTCTTGTCCGGTTTCAACGGTATCTACATTATAACCTTCCAAAACCAGGATTTTTCTAAAACTGTCTAATACTATCGGTTCGTCGTCTACGCAAAGGATTCTCGCTTTCGGGTTTGGGACCTCAACACGTTTTAATGTTTTAGATTCTGTTGTGTAATCGATTTTGAGGTCTACTTTAAGAGCTTTTTCCCTTTCGGCTCTTAAATTTTTCTCGCGGATTTTCTTTATAATTAACCGAATAATAATATCGGCAATTATGAAAACAATTACTGCAATTATAAAGAGTGCCATTTTTCACTCCGGATTGTTATTAAATTCTATCTGAACTGCATGAGCTAAGATTTTTCAATTCCGCCTCGAGGTTGGATGGCAATATCCTGTATAACCAACCTCTGAAATAAGGATCTTTTTCGATTAACAACGGTTCATCGATTAGTTTATAGTTCGGTTCTACTATCATTCCGCTTAAAGGCGCCAATAAATGATGAATCAAACTTTCTTCCGTTTCAAACTTTGCACAAACGCTGCCCTGCATTATATTTTCTTCAAATTTCATTAATTCAATCTTCTTCAATGATTTTATTGTTTTCAGATACAAATCGGTTGCTCCTACAAATACTAATCCTTCGTTATCTATGTTAATCCAACTGTTATGCCCTAACCGGTAATACTTTGGTGGACAAGGGACGTAAATAATTGAAGAGTTCTTTTTTCCGAACAAATTATTCTTCAATTCTTTTTCAATCCTTCTATATTCCATTCCCCTGTAAATAACACTTAAAATCTCTTCTGCGGTAAATGGTTTGGGAATATATCCGATTGCCCCTTTCAACAGAGATTTAACAGCCATTTCCACTGTTGAGAATCCTGTAGTTAAAATTACGGGAACAGAAATTCTTCTTTTTTCAAGTTCTTCCAAAAATTGAAAACCGTCCATTTCCGGCATCATAATGTCGGTGATAATTAATTTGTAATTAACATTTTCAATTTGCTTTAATGCATTAATTGCAGACAATGATGAATCGACGGTAAAGCCTTCGCCGCCGGCTATTCTTGCAATCGCGTCAATTATAACTTGTTCGTCATCAATTATTAATAGATCGTATGTTTTTTTATCGACCATTGTATTTTACGTTAATTCGTTTACAGGTAGTTGAATAGTAAAAGTTGTACCTTTCCCAACTTTACTTTCCACGGAAATTTTACCGTTGTGGTTATCGATGATACCCCAAACTATCGCCAGTCCAAGTCCGGTGCCTTTTTGTCCTTTAGTCGAAAAGAAAGGTTCGAAAATTTTATTAAGATATTCTTCCTTAATACCGTGTCCGGTATCCGAAATTTGAATTTTTACATAATCTTGCTGTCCTTTGGAATCGATATAATCCCATTTTTGCCAGCTGCATTGATATTTTGTGCAGCCAACAAGCGTGCCTTGATTAGGGATAAGTATTTTATAAACCGGAGCGCCGCAATGCGGACCTTTTTCCTCTTCGTCAATTAAAGAAACACCGCATACAGGGCAGTAAAGTTTTAGTATTTCGTTTTCTTTTAGTTGAATTCCGTAATGATGTTGATGCCTGCCGTAAATAGGATCGAGATGAACAAATCCTTCGTTCTTACCTGACTTTGCAAGTAATTTAATTGACGGCATTCCGTCAATCTTATGCTCGTCATCCATTAAATTATGTCCTTTAGGGCAAGTAGCACGTTTAATTTGCTTAACTCCGTAAGGAATTAAACTTATTTTTTCGGATTTAATTTTGAGAGTTCCACCGTTATCTCCCATAGCATCAATTGCGTTTACTATCAGGTTTAATAATACTTGCTGAATTTGGTTTGCATCTCCAGTAATTTGAGGAAGATCGGCATCTATTTCTTTTTCAAGCTTAATTTTGTGAATCTTTAACTGATTTGATATTACAGATAATGAATTTTGAATTACCTCAGTAATATCAATTTTATTTTTTTTAGGAGTTGATTGACGGGCAAAATCTAACAGACCTTTAACAATTTCTCTGCTCCTTTTTGTTTCCCGGACAATAACTTCAAGGTCTTTTTGTAATTCGGGATTATCCTTTGCTCTTTTAAGCAGGAAGCTGCTGTAAGTTAAAACACCGGTTAAAGGATTGTTTATTTCATGGGCTACACCGGCTGCCAATCTACCAAGGGAAGCCATTTTATCGGATTGAAAAAGCTGTACTCTCATTTCTGCAAGTTTCTTCATCATATTATTGAACGAACGGGCTAAAATTCCCAGCTCGTCTTTGCTTTCGTAATCAATAGGTTGATTAAGTTCACCTATTGCCACCCGGTTTGTTGCCTCAACTAATTTTTTTACAGGTTTGTCAATCCATTTTTTTACGAATAAACCAATCAGTAAGCTGAATGCAAGGATTGATACTATTGCCAAGACCAAATTTGTAAATTGATTTTTCTGTATTGCTTGGTCGGCAAGTTTCAAGCAAAAAGTTACGTCTAAAACCCCCAAAACCTTTTTTGATTTTGGATGAGTATGACAAGCAGAGTTATAACAACTGGGCTCGTTATAAATTGGATTTATAATTCCCAACAATCTTTCAGAACCGGATTCGGACTTGAATATTCTTGTTCTATCCGATGCCGGAACTTTTTCCAGAGGTTTATTAGCAGCGTGACACAAGTAGCAATTTTCGTCTTTTAAATCTACCTTTGTTCCAATATCGACAGAATCCGAAGAGTAAATTACTTCGCCCGCTTTGTTAAATATTCTTATTTTTTTGATGCAGCCTTCACCGGCATTACCTATTCTGTTAATCAGTTTATAAATATGTTTCCTTTGATTTAACAACATATCGTCGTGTAAACTCATTTTTATAATTTCGCTAAGTTGAGTTCCATTATGCTTAACGATTTCTATCATTGCCTCTTTTTGGTTTCTGGTTTGGAAATAGGAGAAAACACCGATAGTTACCAAAGCGGTAAGAGCAACGGCTACAATTAATTTTATTCCTATTTTCTGAAGCATTTTCTATCCTTAATTATTTTGTTTTCCGTTTAATATATTTCCCGGGTAATTTTTTCGGAAAATATATATCCTCGTCATGGCATTCGCTGCATTTGGGGTTAACCGCAAAATTTCTGTCCGGGTGACACGCCTCGCATTCAAAATCGCTGTGAGTTTCGTTTAATACAAAACCCGTTACTTTATGATTAAAATTGTTTTCGTTCCAACCACTGTGGCAAGAGTTGCAATATTTTGATACTTTTCTAAAGTTCTCAGGCGATTTGTGACATATCTTACATTTTAAATTCGAATGGAATTTAGTTAAATCAAAACCGGACTTTGCGAAATGGTTAAACTGTTTCTCTTCGGTTTTGGAATGGCAAAAAGTACATTTATCGTCAGTATCGTGACAAGATTCGCATTTGTCGTGTGCTTCCCCGCCGGCAAGTTTTGTTTTCCCTTTGTTAATATCGTGGCAATTTTTACACTGCTCGTTTGTATGGCAATTTTTACATTTTAAACCGAATCTTTTTGTATGGTCTAAATGGAAAAAAGTTACAACGGGGTTATCTTCGTTATCCGTTTTGTAAACTATTTTAACCGGAGTGGTTATTTTATATTTATCTTTTAAAGTATTAATATTTGAAGATATTGTTCTTGGGTTTCCACTTTTCGATAAATGACAAGTTTCGCATTTTATTGAGTGGCTCCAATTTCTGTGGCAGCCTAAGCATTCTTGATGATATGCGCCTTTCAAATCCGGTCTGCTGATAGGCGCAATTTTTCTGTTTTTTTCATGGCAATCCCGGCAAGGCGTTATTTTACCGTTTGGTGTGTAGTGATGACATGATGAACAACCGCCGTTCATCTCTGCCATTTCCGCATGTGTTCTATGAGGAAATTTTACCGGGCCGAACAAATTGGAAATACCCTTAAATTGGTTGAGGTCTATTGTTCCGGGGGCTTCGGTAGGAGAGTGGTAAATTGTAATTATCAAGTTTCTGGGGCATTTAGACAGACAAGGATTTAATTTAGTCGGAGTATCGCATGTATGGCAAAATTTACAATCTATTTTTGCCAAGGACTCAACTTTCTTAGTCTGTCCGTTAAGCATTATACAACTAAGAAATATAAACAATATTAAAATCCACTTTTTCACTTCGTCGCTCCCTTAATTTCGAATTTTGCAGAAGGTGTTACACCGGTTTTGGGTTGACTGATAATAGGGAAGTACTTTACAAATAATCTATATAGAAGAATTTCCATAGCAATAAAACCGAGCGTTACGGAAACTTCTCCGAATGACGGGAAATATTGTTTTAATATGTAAGGAGGTTTATACGCTACAATGAAGTTGTTAAATCTATTAAGAAAAACGCCGAATATTACAAGCAGCGAAGCAATATACATACCCGTTATTGATTCTCTTATTGCTTTAGACATAAACATTCTGAAAGGGACTATAAATCCAACTACTATTTCTATAGTAAACATCACACTCTGTAAATTGAATTCGGTTAGATACCTGAATGTGTTTCTTATAGCCATATCGCCGATTTTAAATGCAAGATAAATTCCCAAAAGAGGACCGATGAAATTGGCTAATCCCGAAAGCGTTTCTTTTTCGGGTTTTAATCCGAACGAATGTGATGCCGTAATTGATTCCATAATAACCATTGGGAATCCGACCGCAATAGCCGAAAGCAGAAACAATAACGGTAAAACCGGTGTTTCCCAAAGGGGATGCATTTTAGAACCGGCAATTACCATCAACGTGCCTAAAGATGATTGGTGCAAACACGATAGAACCACTCCCGCAATAATGAAAATAAACATTGTTTTATCTAGACCTCTATCTAATGCGCGGAGTAATTTATCTACCGTTCTGTTTAATTTGCTTAAAACTCCAGGAAGATTCACATGCCCGATAAATTTCTTGGTTACAATCGGTAAAAATTCGATGTACAAAACCGTAAGGTATGTCATTACACATATACCAACTTCAAACAATGGGGAAGTATGGTTCCAGAATATTAAGGGATGCCAAATGTAATACCATCGACCGATATCCGTAAAGACACCGAAAGCGACAAAGGTATAACCAAGCATAGCGGTAAGTAATGCCGGCCGTGTAATTTCTTCATATTTGTCTTTATGAAAAATATGTCCTAATGCCGCGGTTGTAAATCCGCCGGCGGCAAGCGCAACACCCGCAGCAACGTCAATACCAATCCATAACCCCCATGGATATTGGTTGTTTAAATTTGTAACGGCGCCAAGTCCGAATATAAACCTTCCCATTAAAAAGAAAAATCCGTTTAGTGCTACTAAACAAACAACAATTACGCCGGGAGTAAAATATTTAATTTTCACCGGAGCCGGTTCGGTATATTGGCGCATTATATTTCTTCCTCCTCTTTATTGCTTTTTGTTAACCACATTATACCTCCGAGTAATGCATACAAAGCAACGGGCGGAACAAAGTATGCGAAAAGTCCGTGTTGTATCGATTCTGTAACGCCCGGAGCCGGTTCGGTTCCTAATTTTGGTAAAGCTTTCTTACTTAAATCTTCCGAAGCAAGGTATAGCCATGAAGTTCCGCCGACTTCGTATTCGCCGTATACGTGATTAAAATACTTATCCGGTTTTGCTTTAATACGCCTGTGCGCTTCTTCAACCAAATCAACTCTGTTACCGAAAGTTAAAGCTTCAACGGGACAAGCATCCACACACGCGGGAAGTTTTCCTTTTTGCTGTCTATCGTAACAAAAATCACATTTCATTATATGCGGATCGAGCGCTTTTTGGTATTCGAAAGCTGGCACTTGAAACGGACAGGCAACCATGCAATAACGGCAGCCTATACATTTATCGGTATCCCAAATAACCGCTCCGTTTTCCTGCTTTGTCATTGCTCCTACTATACATGCGGAAACACAAGCAGGATGATCGCAGTGCATACATTGAATTTTTACATCCGTAATGTTTTCTCCCTGTCCATAATTTTTATATTCGTTAACTACCGTTAAAGCAGTTTCGTCAGGGCGGCGTAAATGGTCGAATACGGACCGGTCTTCATATGAATTTAAATTACCGGCAGGTATATTATGTTCTTCTTTACAGGCATATTCACATAACCTGCAGCCAATGCATAAAGTCGTGTCGACTAAAACACCTTTACGTGCGGGAGAAGGTGTTTTAACTTCTTTCGCCGTTATTCTCGAAGGCATGGTGCCTGTTAAAATTCCAGCCCCGGCGCCAATTGCAACGGCGGTTTTAATAAAATCCCTCCTGTTTTGAGTAGCCATAACATTAAACCGCTATTTTTTGTCTACTGGATTATTTAATTGATTATTCAAATACATTTTTACAATATTTTTTACTTCTCCGTGTATCCAAGGAATTAACTTGATATTACTTTTATCAATTTCTTGTTTGCATATTTCCGAAAGTCCGTCGCATATAATTACATCGGGTTTTAATTCAATAATCATGTTAATTTTTTCCAATCTGTTATGGGAAACAAGCTTTATATTTTCCGTTTCCACAATTTTGTTGTTGTCTATTTTTATTATTTCGAAATTATTTGCCAAATCTAGTCTGGGTGATATTCTGCTTCCGAATATTGGGATTGCGATAGTTCGCATCTTTCTCTCATACTTTTTAGTTGGGATAGAGCAAATAGCGGACCAAAATGTCCTTTATTGATTTTTAATGAAAATTCAATGATTTATCCGGAAATTAAAATGTGAAGTTATTTAACGGTTGCAGCATTGCAACGGTAAGAGTTGCAAGTGTTTTAAAGATGAAACATGTTGCTTAAAGCAGACCGTACTTTTTCATCTTTCTCCATAATGTTGAGCGGTGAAGTCCTAATTTTTGAGAGGTAAGAGTTCTGTTCCATCCATATTTGTTAAGGATTTCCAAAATTGTTGTTTTCTCCGAGGATTCGAGAGGCGGTGTATTGATTTTTACGTTTTCTTTTTGTTTTTTGTATTGAATTAATTCAGGCGGTAAATCTTTCAGAGTTATTTCTTCATTTTGGCACATTACAAATGCATGTTCAATTACATTTTGAAGTTCCCGAACATTTCCCGGAAAATCATAATGCATTAACAATTCCAGCACTTCATTTGAAACCCTTTCGATGTACTTACCCATTTTGTAATTATATTTTTCAATAAAATGATTAATTAATAGCGGAATATCATCCCGCCGTTCTACAAGCGAAGGAAGTTCAATTCTAACTATATTCAACCTGAAATACAAATCATCTCTAAATTTCTCTTCTTTTACCAATTGGTGCAAATCAACTTTTGTGGCGGAAATTATTCTTACATCCGCTTTTTCCGTATATGTTGCACCTAAAGGTTCGTATTCTTTTTCTTGCAACACTCTCAATAATTTTACTTGTGTTGCAGGGGATAAACTTTCTACTTCGTCTAAAAATATTGTACCGCCGGCTGCAAGTGCAAATCTGCCCGGTTTGTCTTTTTTTGCATCGGTAAAAGCCCCTTTTACATAACCGAACAGTTCCGACTCGAGCAAATTATCGGGTAAAGCGCCGCAATTTATGGCTATAAAAGGACCGTTATTTCTAAAGCTTAAGTTGTGAATAGCCCTGGCAAAAAGCTCTTTGCCCGTGCCGCTTTCTCCTTGAATAAGAACCGTACACTCGCTTTCAGCAATATTCGGCATAATATTAAATAATTGTAACATCCGGTGATTTTTTGAAACGATATCTTCAAATGTATAATTCTGGCGGATTTCTTTACGCAGTGCTTCGATAGCAGAAAGATCGTGAAAAGTTTCAACTCCTCCTAAAACATTTCCCTTTTCGTCTTTTAATGCCGTAGCGCTCAAGTTAATCGGGACTTGTTTCCCGTCCGAGCGTAAAATATTGGCGTGGAGGTTTATATTTTCCTTGCTGGTTTTAAATCTGCCTTTAAATGGGCAAGCGGTTTCACAAATGTTAGAACGAAGAACTTCAAAACAAAATTGTCCTACAGCTTCTTTTCTTCGTACACCCGTAATATTTTCGGCGGCTTGATTAAAAAATGTTATTCGCAGATTTTTATCAACGGTAAAAACACCTTCAGCAATACTATTCAAAATTACATCGGAATGTGTTTCTGTTATAATTTTTTGTTTTATATTTCCCATTTTCGGTTGGGATTATTTTACTAAACGAGAAACATTCCGCAATTTTTACAATATTTTACAATTGTAATGTAATAAAAATAACGATAAAAATACACAATCGTCTTTTTATATTTGGAAATTTTTGTGATCTGCAATAACAGAAGAACATAATAATTTAGTTATTTTACACTGGTATTTCCACTACATTAATCCGGAAAATTGTTTTGGAATTGTGAGCTTTATCAAATCTACGGTTTTATCCTTCTTTAGTTTGGTGGCATATATTTATATTTACTTAAATAAAAATTTATTTTGAAATTTGATTAAAAAACAGAACATATTACTTGTAGGAGACTTTGAAGGTTATAATTTAGCATCCGATTTGGAAAAACTGGATTATTCGGTTATTCAAGATGTTTTTTCCGGCGAAGAAGCCATAAAACTGGCATATAAAATAAAACCCAAAATTGTGATAATAAAAGATAAAATTGAAGGTAAAATTGACAGTTTTGTAACCGGTAATATAATTTTTGATGTTTATGATATACCCATAATTATTACAACCGAATCGTTAAACGAATCGTTTCTTCAAAAAGTAAGCGAGAGTTTACCGTTTGAGTATCTTCTTTTGCCAAGCAGTTTAATTCAAATTAAATTTGCTATTGAAAAAACCCTTGTTACCCATAGAAAAATCGTAAAATTTAGAAACCAGATAGAAGAATATAAAAACTTTTTAGATCAATCTAAAAAGTCTGTTTTTGTACTGGATAAAGACCTTTGTTTTAAGTTCGCAAACAAAACTTTTTTGAAACTTGCTGGTTATAAATTAGATGAATTAATTTCAACCAAATTAGAAACTATCTTATTAGATGAATCCGGTATTTTAACTCGGTTGGAATCATTGCTGCAAGGGGCAAAGGAAAAGTCAGACTCTTTCCGGTTGAAGTTAAAAAAGAAAAACGAAACACAAATTACGCTGGATTTTTATGTAAAACCGATACAAAATATTAATTCGCCCGGGCTATTATTCGAGCTTGCGGAAGAAAAACAAGTTCCTGAAGTTGTTAAAACAGTCGCGGAAAAAGTTGATTATTTAAGTTTGTTTAACAATGCTCCTTACGGAATAGCTGTTCTTTCGGATGGTAATTTTGAATATTTTAATCCCGAATTTTCAGATATAACAGGTTATTCCGTTAGCGAAATTCCGACCTTGGAAAAATGGTTCGAAGTTGTTTTCCCCGATCCTAAATACCGTGAGATAGTTAAAGGAATTTGGGAAACGGATTTTTCAAAAGAAAAAATTGTGAGAACTTTTAGTATTAAATGTAAAAACGGCGAAGTTAAACAGTTGGATTTTAGAACGAGTCGCTTAAACAATAAAAAACAGATATTTTTTGTCTTGGATGTAACCGATCAAAGAAAAACTCAAGAGGCGCTTAACAGATATTTGGAAAAAGTAAGGGAAAGCAAAGCCGATATTGAAGAGAAAAACGAAGAACTTAAGAAATTAAATATTGAATTAAGTAAATCGGAAGAAAAATTAAAAAAACTTAACGAGGACAAGGACAAATTCTTTTCGATTCTGGCTCACGATTTAAGAACTCCTTTTAATGCGCTGCTCGGTTTGTCGCAATTTGTAGCGCAAGAATTTAACGAATTAAGCAGCGAAGAAGTTATAAAAATTATTAACGATATAAACAGCGCCGGTCAAAATTTATTCAGACTACTTGAAAATTTACTTAGTTGGTCCCGGTTAACTTCGGGAAGAGCTGATTTTAATCCCGAAAATATCGATTTATATGAACTAACACTTCAATCTGTTATGCTGCTTAAACCTTCTGCGGAAAAGAAAGAAATCCGACTAATTAATTCCGTTCAAAAAGGTTCCATGGTTTTTGTAGATGAAGTTATGATTGAATCCGTAATAGAAAATTTAATTACGAATGCAATTAAGTTTACACCACGCGGAGGAAAAATTGAAGTTGCAGCCAATGAAAGCGATGAAAATTACGTGGTAAGCGTTAGCGATTCCGGGATTGGAATTAGCAAAGAGAATTTAAAGAAATTATTTAGAATGGATGTTCATTTTACCGAATACGGTACCGAAAAAGAGAAGGGGAGCGGACTTGGCTTGCTTTTATGTAAAGAACACGTTGAAAAAAATGGCGGTAAAATTTGGGTTGAGAGCGAGGAAGGTAAAGGTTCAACTTTTTATTTCACCGTTCCAAAAGCTAAGTCAAATAAATAGCACGCAGATGATATTTAATTATAAAGAAAAACGTTGGAAAGAAAAACGAAGTTACACAAAGAAAAGCCGCTGCCTGTTTTATATTCAATATTTATCAGGTCTCTCACTCATTAGTAATTGAATTAATATTCCTCAATCATTCATTATAAGGCGGATTAAAAATTCTCAATCTCAATTGTTTTTGTTATAGTTTACTCTAATCCTGAAAATTTGTAGTTTCCCTATTGGTTTTTAAGAATATTAAAATAGTATGGAAAAGAAAAACAAAAATATAAAAAGCTTAAGAGAAGCTATTAATAATATTGATGAAAAACTGGTAAAGCTATTGGCCGAACGGCGAAAATTAAGCAAGGAAGTTGTGATTGTTAAGGATAAAGACGGAAAGCCGATTCGGGATCAGCAGCGGGAAACCGAATTGTTGAACAAAATAATTGCAATAGGTAAAAAACATAATTTGGATTCTCATTTTCTCACAAAGATATTTTACGAAATTATTGATGATTCGGTCCGGCTGCAGCAGAAGTATTTACAAAATTATAAACCTGAAAACGAAGCCGGAATTTTGAGAATTGCGATTCAGGGAATTGAAGGGTCCTATAGTCATTTAGCCTCAACGCAATTTTTTGCTCATAACCAAGAGGAGTTAATATTTCTTAATAAAGAAACTTTTAACGATGTTGTTGAAGCAGTTGAAAAAGGTGAAGCTGATTATGCGGTTTTACCAATTGAAAATACTACTTCCGGCGGAATAAACGAAGTTTATGATTTGTTGCTCCATACTACCCTTTCGATAGTCGGCGAAGAAAAATTTCAAGTAAAACATTGTTTAATTGGAACCGGAGGTTCATCACTTTCGAAATTGACCAAGATATTTACACATTATCAAGGAGCTTCGCAATGCAGTAAGTTTATAGCTGCATTACCCAATTGTGAAATCACTTTCTATTCGGATACGGCAATGTCGGTAAAAAAAATTGTAGAAGAAAATAATCCGTCTTACGGAGCAATTGCCAGCGAAGAAGCAGCAAACCTGTTTAATGTTAAAATACTTGAAAGAAACATAGCAAATCAATCCGAAAATTATACACGGTTTTTAGTCTGTTCGCGTAAACCGAAAGATGTAGATTTAAGAATTCCGGCAAAAACTTCTTTGGTAATGGCAACCTCCCACACTCCGGGGTCATTGGTCGATGCTTTATCGGTATTTCAAAAGTATCATGTAAACATGACAAAACTGGAATCCCGTCCTATTTTGGGTAATCCTTGGGAAGAAATGTTCTATTTGGATTTCGAAGGAAATATGGTAGATCCTGTAGTTCGAAAGTTGTTGGAAGAACTTGGCAGATATACCCGGTTTTTAAAAATTCTTGGCACTTATCCCTCAAAAGATATCATCAAAACGGAATACAAGGTTTTTAATGATGCCGGTAAAATTGAACCGGAAGAAAACGCTAAAAGTAAGCCGGAAATTCCCGGAACTAAATTGCCGGAAAAATCCCAAAAACCAAAAAGTTATAAATTAGCAAGCCGGGAATATAAACCGGATGACACAATCATAAAAGTAAGAGATATCATAATTGGAGGAGATAATTTTACGGTAATAGCCGGACCGTGTTCTGTTGAATCGCACGAACAAATATTTTCGTGCGCTCAGGAAGCTAAAGAATACGGTGCCCAAATACTTAGAGGCGGATGTTTTAAACCGCGTACATCGCCATACAGTTTTCAAGGTTTGGGCTTCGAAGGGTTAAACGAACTTGAAGCAGCCGGTAAAACCTACGATTTACCAATAATTACAGAGGTTTTGGCTCCCGACCAAGTTGAAGCAATTGCCAGACAAGCGGATATTTTACAGGTCGGCGCCAGAAATATGCAGAATTTCTCTTTACTAAAAGCCGTTGGAAGATGCCACAGACCGGTAATGCTTAAAAGGGGAATGATGTCTTCGTTGGATGAGTTGTTAAATGCTGCCGAATATATTCTTTCGCAGGGAAACAGACAGGTAATTTTATGCGAAAGGGGAATAAGAACCTTCGAAACCGCTACCCGTAATACACTCGATTTAAGCGCAATTCCGGTTTTGAAAGAACTTACGCACTTGCCTATTATAGTTGACCCTTCGCATGCAATAGGTCAGCGCGATAAAGTAATCCCGTTAGCCAAAGCCGCAAAAGTTGTTGGTGCACATGGAATTATGGTTGAGTTTCATCCCGAGCCGGAAAAAGCTTTAAGCGATCCCGATCAAGCTTTAAGGTTTGATCAGTTTGAAGAAATGATGCGTGATTTGAGTAAAATCTAAAAATTTATAAAGCAAATTTATAACGCGTTTCAAAATAAAAGTTGAAATAACTGGCAGTGCTGTTAGTAAAAGTATTTCCGAATCCGGTACCCACACCGAAAGTAAATCCTTTTTCGTTCATATTCCACAAGTGAATTCCGACTAAAAAATTTCCTACGATTCCAAAATCCCAGGCATCAACGTCGCTAAATGTCCTGTCGTTTAAATAAACGAAACCTAAACCTTCTTCCAAAAATAAATTTTTTGACAAAGGCTGTTCAATAAATCCGGTTAGAGTGAAAGCTTTTATAAACGGATAGTATCTGTCGGTTCGGTTTTCGGGTAAAAAATATTCTACTTTGCGGGCAAATAAAAATCCTAATCGTATTGAAAGTCCTGCTAAAAATTCAGGTTCGTAGCCGACAAGAATTTTGCCGGACAAAGATGTAACGGAAGGGGAATTTCCTTTAATTGTTCCTATTCCCAAACCGGCTCCTACTTCGGTATTCGACGTTTGAGCGTTAGAAATTGCTGCAGTTAAAATTATATATAAAGAG
>Ga0256841_1000616_pt1 | contig 35237 bp, 28 predicted proteins | sample 356308metaG_FD_185971 | JGI IMG/M metagenome (GOLD analysis project Ga0256841, IMG submission 185971) | Hydrothermal vent microbial communities from Mid Atlantic Ridge, Atlantic Ocean - 356-308 | ecosystem: Environmental > Aquatic > Marine > Hydrothermal vents | place: Atlantic Ocean: Mid... | reverse complement strand
CGAGCGGATCCGGGCCCTGGCCCGGGCCGGGGTGCGCTTCCAGGAGGAGAACCAGGGCTTCTTCCGGGCCCTCTACACCGCCACCGGCCTTCCCGGCCTCCTCCGCGACCCCGACCTCCGGGGGCAGAAGCAGCGGCTCCTCAAGCGGGTGGCGGCCGTGGTCGAGGCCGGGCAGCGAAGCGGCGAGGCCCGCCCCGGCGACCCCCACCGGCTCGCCGAGTTCTTCCTGAACCTGCTCTTCTCGGTCACCGTGCACGACTTCTTCGAGCCCGACCAACCCCCCGCCTACGACCCCGAGCCGATCGCCGAGGTCTTCCTCCGGGGTACCCTGAGGGCGTGAAGCTCGGTTTCTCCCCCTGCCCCAACGACACCTACATCCTCTACGCCCTGGTCCACCGCCGGGTGCCCTTTCCCGAGCCGGTGGAGCCGGTGCTGGCCGACGTCGAGACCCTGAACGCCTGGGCCCTCGAGGGCCGGCTTCCCGCCACCAAGCTGAGCTACGCCGCCTTCGCCCGGGTGCGGGAGGGCTACCTCGGGCTGGCCTCGGGGGGGGCGCTCGGCCGGGGGGTGGGCCCCCTGGTGGTGGCGCGCGAGGACCGGCCCTTCGAGGGGGCCCGGGTCGCCCACCCCGGCGAGGCCACCACCGCCTACACCCTCTTCCGCCTCTTCATGGACGGGCGCCCCTTTACCCCGGTGCCGATGGTCTACAGCGCGATCATGCCGGCGGTGGAGCGGGGCGAGGTGGACCTCGGGCTGATCATCCACGAGTCGCGCTTCGTCTACCCCGAGCACGGCCTCAAAAAGCTCCTCGACCTCGGCGAGTGGTGGGAGGCGACCACCGGGCTGCCCCTGCCGCTGGGGCTGATCGCGGTCCGCCGCGACCTCGGCGAGGGGCGGGCCCGGGAGCTGGAGCGGGCGGTGCGGGCCAGCCTCGCCTATGCCCGGGAACACGAGGCCGAGGTCTGGCCCTACCTGCGGGCCCACGCCCAGGAGCTCGCCGACGACGTCATCCGGGCCCACGTCGGCACCTACGTCAACGACTTCTCCCAGGACCTCGGCGAGGAGGGGCGGCGGGCGGTCGCCGAGCTCTTCGCCCGGATGGAACGGGCCGGCCTGGCGCCCCGGTCGGATCGACCGGCCTTCCTGCCCCCCGAGCGGTAAACTCGGGGCATGGTCCCCCGGTTCGCCAAGGCCCTGCCGGACCCGGTTCGGGAGGCGGTGGAGGGCCTCTTCGCCCGCCGGCGGGCGCGGCGCGGCCGGGTGCTCTTCTACCCCGACGACGAGGCCACCGAGGTCTACTACCTCCAGGACGGCTGGGTGCGGCTCTTCGCCCTGACCGACCGGGACGAGGAGCTGACCCTGGCGGTGGTGGGGCCGGGGGAGCTCTTTGGCGAGGCCGCCCTCCTTCCGGAGAGCCGCTACGGGGTCTTCGCCGAGGTGATGAACCCCGGCTCCCTCTTCGTCGCCTCCGGCGAGGCGCTCCTTCGGCTGGGGGCCCAGCACCCCGAGGTCTACGCCCTGGTGGTCCGGCTCCTCACCGAGCGGCTCTGGCGGGTGCAGGCCCGGATGAAGGAGCTCCGCTACAAGGAGGTGCGGCCCCGGCTGGTGCGGATGCTGCTGGCCTTGATGCGGGAGGGGGAGCGGGGGCTGGAGGTGGCGCTCTCCCACCAGGACCTCGCCCACCTGATCGGTTCGACCCGGGAGACGGTGACCAAGATCCTCGGCGAGCTGGCCCTCCAGGAGATCCTCGAGCTCGGCTACCGCAAGGTCATCGTCCACGACCCCGAGGCCCTGGCGGGGTACGCGGAGTAGGCCATGCGCGCCGCGCTGATCGGGCTTCTCCTCCTTCTGCTGGGCACCGGACGGGCCCTCGAGGTCCGGGTGCTGCTGGCCACCGCCCCCGTCCTCGAGGTCGCCCTCCCCGGCCCCCACGCGGTGTGGGGCCCGGCCGGGCCGCTCTTTTCCCGGTCGAATGGGGCCACCTACCGGCTCCGGTTGGAGGGGGGGCGGGTCTGGCTGGAGGGCCGGGCCCTCGGCGACCGCGCCTCGTTCGTGCCCCAAGGGGGCGGCGGGTTCGTCCTCGACGGCCGGTCCTACCCCGGTTTCTTGCGGGTCTTCGCCGCCGAGGGGCGGCTTTTGGCGGTCAACGTGGTCGACCTCGAGGCCTACCTCGAGGGGGTCCTCCCCGGCGAGATGCCGGCCTCGTTCCCTTTGGAGGCCCTGAAGGCCCAGGCGGTGATCGCCCGAACCTACGCCCTGGAGCGGCTCGGCAGCCACCCCACCTACGACCTCTGCGCCAGCGCGTCCTGCCAGGTCTACCTCGGGCGGGGGCGGGCCGGCCCCGCCCAGCGGGCGGCGATCCGGGCCACCCGGGGGCGGATCCTCGCCTACCGCGGCCGCCCGGTGCGGGCGGTCTACCACGCCGACTCCGGCGGCGAGACCGCCTCCAGCTACGAGGTCTGGGGCAAGGTCTTCCCCTACCTCGTCCCCCGGCCCGACCCCTACACCCGGGCCCGGGGCTGGCGCTACGCCCCCCCGGCCGACCGGATCGCCCGGGCCCTGGCGGGGCTCGGGCTCGACCTCGGGACGGTGCGGGGCTTTCGGGTGCTGGGGCGCACCGAGAGCGGGCGGATCGGGCGGCTGGAGGTGCGGGGCTCGCGGGGCGCGGCGGTGCTGGCGGTGCCCCAGGTCACCCGCTTCCTCCGGGCCCTCGGCCTGCCCTCGACCCTGGCCCGCCTCGAGGGCCCCCGGGTCTTCGTCGGGCAGGGCTCGGGCCACGGCGTCGGCCTCTCCCAGTGGGGGGCGCGGGGGCTCGCCCGCCACGGCTTCGACTACCGCGCGATCCTCGGCCACTACTACCCCGGCACGGTGCTGGCCCCCTACGTCGTCAAGGCTTCACGCCCGGCCCCTTAGGGCAGCTTGCTAAAGCAAGGTCGAACCGGTAGGCTAAAAAAAGAGGTTCCCCCCGGGGGCCGGGTATTTATGGAAAAAGTCGCGATATTTATCGACGGCAGCAACCTATACAAGGGCCTCGTAAGCGAGGTGGCCCACGACTACCGCCTCGACTTCGTGCGGTTCATCGAGCTTTTGGTGGCCGGGCGCAAGCTCCTCCGGGCCTACTACTACAACGCCCCCCTCCCCCCCGAGGACCCCGCCGCCAAGGCCCACCAGAGCTTCCTCAACTACCTCCGGCGGGTGCCCTACGTCTCGGTGCGGCTGGGGCGGCTGGAGCGCCGGGGCGAGGGCTTCGTGGAGAAGGGGGTCGACATCCAGATCGCGGTCGACATGCTGCGGCTCGCCTACGCCCGGGCCTTCGACGTGGCCATCCTGGTCTCCGGCGACGGCGACTTCGCCGAGGTGGTGCGGGTGATCCAGGACATGGGCCTCCAGGTCGAGAACACCACCTTCCACGCCCTCTCCTCCTACCGCCTGGCCCAGCAGGCCGACCGCTTCTACCCCCTCGACGACTTCCCCTGGGACCAGCTCAAGGCCACCAGCGAATAACCAGCGCGACCCCGGCGAGCAGGAGCAGGGCGTCGCCGAGCCGGGCGAGGGCGGCGACCCTGGCCCCGGCCCGGCCCGCCGCCAGGGCCAGGGCGGCCTTGCTTCCCACCAGGGCCAGGTAGAACCCCAGCAGGAAGAGGGGGGCGGCCGCCCCCAGCCGGGCCAGGAGGGGGACCCCCACCGCGAACCAGAAGAGGTACATCTGGGGGTTGGCCAGGTTGGCGAGGGCGGCGCCCCGGAGGCTGGCGGCCCGGGCCGCCGACGGCGGCGGGTGGAGGAGGCCCCTGAGCCCGCTCAGGGCCAGGTAGGCCCCGCCGAAGAGCCCCAAAGGGGCGAGGGCGGCGGGGTCGAGCCGGCCGGCCAGCAGCCAGGCCGCCGCCACCACCGGGCCGTCGGTGAGGAGGGGGGCGAGCGCCGCCCGCATCCCGGCGCCGGGGCCGTGGCGGAGGGCCTCCCGGAGGACGAAGGCGAGGAGCGGCCCGGGGCTGACCCCGGCGGCGAACCCGATCCCGAACCCCAGCAGGAAGCCGTCCACGCCTCAGGCTAGCCGAAGACGGCCCTAGTCCAAAAGCCCGGTGAACCCCACCGGGTCGGGATCGAGCCGGAGGCGGGCGGGGGCGGGGTCGGGGAGGGCGGAGACGAGCTCGGCGATGCGGTGGGTCGGGCCCCTCAGGATCAGGTGCCAGAGGTAGCGGCCGCGGATCCGGGGCACCGGGGCCGGGGCCGGGCCCAAGAACTCCTCGGGCGCCGCCCGTTCGGCCAGGGCCCGCCCCAGCCGGCCGGCCGCCTCCCGGACGGCGGCCGCCTCCCGGTGGGAGAGCTCGAGCTTGACCATGCGGCGAAAGGGCGGGTAGCCGACCGCCTGCCTGAGGGCGGCCTCGGTCTCGGGGAAGGTCCGCAGGTCGGCCTTGAGAAAGCTTTGGATCAGCGGGTGGTCGGGGTTGTAGGCCTCCAGGACGAAGAACGGGTTCCGCCCCGGGGCCAGGTCGGCGAGCTGCCAGAGCGTCTGGAAGAGCCGCTCGGGGGCGGTGAAGTCGGCCTCGGGCAGGAACCCCTCGACCCAGGGCAGCACCACCAGCGCCAGCCGTCCCAGCGGCCGGGTGCGGAGCACCCGGGTGGTGGCCACCAGGATCCCCGGCCGGCCCTCGGCGGCGAAGCCGGTGCCGGCCTCGAGGTCGGCGCTCAGCCGCCCCACCGGGTGGTCGGGGAAGGCCCGGGCCAGCCGCTCGGCCAGCCAGTCGAGGCCGGGCCCCCGGGCCAGCAACCACTCGTGGCCGCACTGGGGGCAGACCGGCGGGGCCGGCTGGCGGTGGCCGCACTGGTGGCAGACCAGCTCGCCGCCGCTTCCCCGCCGGTAGTAGCGGAGGGGGAGGGCGCAGTGGGGGCAGCCGGGCTCGTAGCCGCAGGCCGGGCAGTGGAGCCGGGCGGCGTAGCCCTTGCGGGCGGCCAGCACCAGCACCTGGTGCCCCCGGGCCAAGGCCTGGCCGACGAGGGCCAGGGTGCGGCCGGCCAGGACCCGGCGCTCCTGGGTCTTGTCGAGGACCAGCCCCCGGATCCGGGGCGTGGAAAGGAGGACCGGGCGGCCCCGGTCCTCGCCGGCGTGGAAGAGGGCGTGCACCGAGGGGGCGGCCCCGAGGTAGACCGGTCGCATCCCCAGGGCCTCGACCAGAGCCGGGAGGAAGGCCCGGCTGCCGGAGCGGAGCTTGTGGGCGCCGGCGGCCTCCTCGACCACCGCCACCCGGGCGAAGGGGCCGGGGAAGAAGAGGGCCTGGGCGGTGCCCAGCACGCTCCGCCCCCGCTCCCGCCAGAGCCGCCGGCGGAGGGCCGCCGGCACCTCGCCGGAGAACGCGATCGCCTCGGGGAAGTGGGGCCGGGCCCGGGCGAGGAGGGCGGCCTCGGGGAAGAGGGCGAGGACCGGGCCTCTTTGCATCAGCCCGGCGAGGAGGGCCATCCGTTCCCGAAAGCGGCCGCCGTGGATCCTTGAAGGCGGCTCGGCGAGGGGGCGGGGTTCCAGGGGCTCGGGTTCGAAGGGGGGCTCGCTGGGCTGGAGCGGGCGTTCCACCCGCTCGACGTAGCCGCGCTCGATCAGGGTGCGCACCGCTCCCGTCCCCACCCCCGCCTTGCGGGCGAGCTCGGCCTGGCTGGCCGCCTCTCCCAGGGACCAGAGGGTGGTCAGGGCGGCGGCGGCCCGGGGGCCGAGGCCCCGGTCGGGGCGGCGGCGGGGCACCAGCACCGGCCGGGTGGGGACCGCCTCGGCCACCGCCTCCTCCAGCACCTCCCCCCGGCGGAGGGCCTCGAGAACCTCCGCCGGCACCTCCCCGGCCGGGGTCCAGTCGGCCAGCCGCCCGGCGAGCTCGGGGGAAAGCCCCTGGGGGCGGGCCCCCGGCACCAGCCGGACCCGGTGCCAGAGCGGCGGTTCCAGAAAGGGCAGGAAGTCGGCGACCACCTGGCCCACGGGGCAGAGGAGGAACTCGGCCGCCCGCCAAAGGCGGGCCACCCCCTCGGCCTCGAGGAAGGGGGCGTCGTCGAGGTAGCCGATCGCCGGGCGCAGGGCGTGGCCGTGGTCGGTGGCCTCGTCCCCCACCACCAGCCCCACCCGCACCCCCTTGCGGAAGGGCACCGCCACCCGGTACCCGAGCCGGATCCCCTGGCCGTGGGGGGGCAGGTAGGAAAGCGGCCCCAGCTTGAGGGGCAGGGCGACCAGGATCGCCCTCACCGCGCCTCCAGGAAGAAGCGGGGGTCCTGGGGCAGCCCCAGGAGGCGGACCTCGAGGTGCAGGTGGGGTCCGGTGGAGAGCCCGGTGGTGCCCACCCAGCCCAAGAGCGCGCCGGGCCGAACGCTCGCACCGGGACGGACCGCCGCCCCCTTCAGGTGCTGGTAGACGACGCAGACCCCGGCCCCGTGGACCAGCACCACGGCGTTACCCCGCACGCGGAAGCGGGCCACCAGGGCCACCCGCCCCGGGGCCGCCGCCCTCACCGGCGTGCCCGCCGGGGCGGCCAGGTCGAGCCCGGCGTGGTAGCCGCCGGGGCGGCCGTCGTAGCGCCTTCGCTCGCCGAAGGGGGCGCTCACCACCGGGCGGGCCAGGGGCCAGCGCCAGGGGCGGCGCCAAAGCGGCTCCGGCGGGCCCTTCTGGCAGGCGGCCAGGATCGCCCGGCGCTCCCGGGCGATGGTGGCCCGGTCGAAGAGCCGGCCCTTGCCCTTAGGGAGGGTGAGGTCGCGGGTGGGGTAGCCGCCGGGGGCGACGAAGACCGTCGCCTTCCGCCCGCCGGAGAGCACCAAGGGGTGCCGGCCCACCGCCGCGGTGGCCGCCACCGGCAGCAGCGCCCGGCCCCGGTGGACCCGGGCCCGGACCCCGTCCAAGGCGACCCAGGCGGTGCCCGCCGGCGGCCGCACCCAGACCGGCCGGCCCTGGACCAGGGGGTAGGGGTCGAGCCCCACGCCCGCCGGGGCGGGCGGGTCCGGCAGATTGAGGACCGTCCCCGCCCGGATCCGGTCGGGGTCGGCGAGGCGATTGAGCCGGGCGAGCACCTCCACCCGGGTCCCGAAGCGCCGGGCGATGGAAAAGAGGGTGTCCCCGGGGCGGACGACGTAGGTCCCGCCCTGGGCCAGCGCCACCCCGAGGAGGAAGAGGCCGAGGATGCGCCGCATCCCCTCCAGGCTACGATGGGAGGGTGCCCTGGGCCCTCCTGTTTTCGGGGGCGCTGGCCTACGCCGCCCTCTACGCCCCGCAGCCCCTGCTTCCGGCGATCGAGCGGGCCCTGGGGGCGCCGCCCGGGGCCGCCGGGTGGGGGATGGCCGCCCCGATGCTCGGCCTGGTGCTCGGGCCCTGGGGGCTCCTGCCCCGGCTCGCGCCCCGGCCGGCCCTCCTTCTCGGGCTCCTCGGGGTGGGCGGGGGTTCGCTTTTCGCCGGGCTGCTGCCCGGGTTTTGGGTCTGGGTCCTCCTCCGCTTCCTGGTCGGGGTGGCGCTCTCGGCGGTGGCGGTCCTCGGCTTTGCCCTCCTCCCCCGGCTGTTTCCCGGCCGCCGGGCGGTGGCCGCCTTCGTGGCCCTGAACGCCCTGGGGGGGACCCTCGGCCGGAGCGCCGCCGGCGGGCTCGCCGCGCTCCTGGGGGTGCCGGGCGCGCTGGTGCTGTTGGGCGGGTTGCCCCTCGTGTTGGTCCCCTTTTTCCTCCGGGGCCGGCTCCCCCCGCCCCCCCGCCCCCAAAGGCCGCGACCGGCGCGGGCGATGGGGGTGGGCGGGGTGCTGCTCTTTGCCAACCTCTTCCTGGCCAACCTCCTGCCCTACCGCCTCGAGGCCGCCGGGGTCGGCCTCGCCGGCGTCGGCGCCTTCTACCTCGCCTACCTCGGGGGGCTGGTCGGCCCCTTCCTGGCCGGGCGGCTGGGGGAGGGGGCGGCGCTCCTTTTGGCCCTGGTGGGGGGGACGATGCTCCTCACCCCCGCCGCCGGGCCGGGGTTCTTCCTCTTCCTCTCCGGCGTCTTCGGGCTCCATGCCCGGTTCGGGGAGGGGTTCGGCCGTCGGGGGGAGAGCGCCGCCTATATTAGCGGCTACTACCTCGGCGGGATGCTGGCGGGGCTCGCCTACCCCCCCTTCCTCGGCCGCCCCCTGATCTGGGCGGTGGGGCTCTCGCTCGCATTGATCCTGCTCGGCTTCCGGTACAATCCCGCCAAATGAAGCGGCTGGTTTCCTGCCCCCAGGACTGCCCCGACGCCTGCCGGCTTGTGGTCACGGTGGAGGGGGGGCGGGTGACGGCGGTCACCGGCGACCCCGACCACCCTCTGACCCGGGGCTTCGCCTGCGCCAAGACCGCCCGCTACCCCGAGCGGCTCTACCTCGAGGACCGCCCGCTTTACCCCCTCCGGCGGGTGGGGGGCAAGGGCGAGGGGCGGTTCGCTCGGGTCTCCTGGGACGAGGCCCTCGACGCCATCGCCGAGCGGCTCAAGGCGATCCTCGACGCCTACGGCGGCGAGGCCGTGCTCCGCTACAACTACGCCGGCACTATGGGGCTGGTGCAGGGCCGGCGGCCCCTGGTCTTCTTCCGGGCGATCGGCGCCAGCGAGCTCGACGAGACGATCTGCTCGGCCACCGGCGAGGCCGCCTGGGCGGCGATCTACGGACCCCAGAAGCTCGGGGTCGACCCCGAGGACGTTCCCAAGGCCCGCACCGTCGTGCTCTGGGGGATCAACGCCCTCTCGACCAACACCCACCTGGTGCCCCTCCTCCAGGAGGCCCGCCGGAACGGGGCCAGGATCGTTTCGGTCGACGTCTACCAAAACCGCACCGCCCGGTTCGCCGACCGCTTCTACCGGATCCGCCCCGGGACCGACGTCGCCCTGGCCCTGGCCCTGGCCCGGATCTTCTTCCAGGAGGGGGGGGCCGACCTCGGCTACCTGGCCCGCCACGTCGAGGGCTGGGAGGCCTTCCGGGCGGCGGCCCGGCCCTGGACGCCGGAGCGGGCGGCGGAGGCGACCGGGTTATCGCCCGCCGCCATCCGCGAGCTCGCCGAGGCCCTCCGCACCGGGGCCCCCCAACTCTTCCGGGTCGGGTACGGGATGACCCGCCACCCCGGCGGCGGGCGGGCGATGATGGCGGTGCTGGCCCTGCCGGTGGTGCTGGGGGCCTGGCGGCGGGAGGGGGGCGGGGCGCTGCTCTCCACCAGCGGGGGTTTCCGCCTGAACAAGGCCCGGCTGGAGGGCCTCTACCTCTGGAAGGATCCCCGCCCCCGGGGCTACCTCCGCCCCAACCCCAACGCCCGCCACGTCAACCAGATCCAGCTGGGCCGGGCCCTCACCGAGCTTGCCGACCCCCCCGTCAAGGCCCTCTTCGTCTTCAACGCCAACCCCGCCGCCACCGCCCCCAACGCCGGGTTGGTTCGCCGGGGGCTCGCCCGGGAGGACCTCCTTACCGTGGTGCTGGAAAACGCCATGAGCGACACCGCCCTCTACGCCGACTTCCTGCTCCCCGCCACCCACCCCCTGGAGCACGCCGACCTCTACACCTCCTACGGCCACTACTGGCTCTCCTGGTCGGAGCCGGCGGCCGCGCCCCCGGGGGAGGCCCGCCCCAACACCTGGATCTTCGCCGAGCTCGCCCGCAGGCTCGGCCTCGACCTCCCGGAGCTCGCCATGGACCCCGAGGCGGTGGCCCGGGAGCTCCTCGACACCGGCCACCCCTTCCTCCTGGGGATCGACCTCGACCGCCTAAAGCGCGAGGGCTCCGTTAAGCTCGACCTCCCCCGGCCCTTTTTGCCCTACGCCGAGGGGCGCCCGGACGGAACCAAGCTCCGCCTGGCCGGAATCGAGCCCCTCCTTCCCGAGCCCGACCCCGAGCACCCCTTCGTTCTCCTCACCCCGCCCGCCCACCACTTCCTGAACACCAGCTTCGGCGGGGTCGCCGCCCTCCGGGCCGCCGAGGGGGGCGAGCCCCGCGTCCTCCTCCACCCCGAGGACGCCGTCCGGCTGGGGGTGGCCGACGGCGGCTACGTGCGGCTGGAAAACCGCCGGGGGGCGATCCGCCGCCGGGTCCGGGTGAGCGCCGCCACCCAGCCCGGGGTCGTCGTCCACGAGCAGACCTGGCGCGGCCTCGACGCTCCCGACGGGCTCCCTGCCAACGTCCTCACCCCCGACGACCCCACCGACCTCGGCGAGGGCTCGAGCTTCAACGGGGCCCGGGTCCGGGTGGTGCCGGCGTAAGCTAGGGTCGTGAAGCGCCTCTCCGCCCTCCTCCTGGCCCTCTCCTTCGCCCTCGCCTGGGGGCCCAAGGGCCACGAGATCATCACCCAGTACGCGATCTGGAACCTCCCCCAAGGACCCCTAAAGCGGGCCTTTTCCGCCTGGGCGCCGGATCTTCGCCGGGCCGCCAACGACCCCGACCGCCGCAAGGCCACCACCCCCGGCGAGGCCTACCGCCACTACTGGAGCGCGGAGCTCTTCGAACCCTGGCCGTTCCCCGACTTTCCCATGGGGCTGGCCGCCGCCCGGGCCCGCTTCGGGGAGGCCACCCTAGAAAAGGGCGGGATCCTCCCCTGGGCGATCGAGGAGAGCTACCGCGCCTTGGTGGCGGCCTTCCGGAGCCGGGACCGAAGGGCCATCGTCCGGGCCGCCGGCGACCTCGCCCACTACCTCGGCGACGCCCACCAGCCCTTCCACACCACCCTCGACTTCGACGGCCAGTCGTGGCTGAACGGGGGGATCCACGCGCTCTTCGAGTCGACCCTGATCGACGCCTACTTCGACGAGCGGGCCGAGTACCGGCCGCGTCCGGCCCGGGTGGCGACCGAGGGTCCCCTGGCCCTGGCCTTCGCGGTGATCCGCCAGGACTACCCCCTGGTGCGGGCCCTGAACCAGGAGCTCTGGAAGGCCAAACGGCTCTATTCCGCGTTCGACCGGCGCTACTACCGGATGCTCTGGACCGGCGTCTTCGGAAAGACCGAGCGGGTGCAGATCCGGCGGGCGGGGGGCAGGCTCAGTAGCCTCTACCTCACCGCCTGGATCGAGGCCGGGCGGCCGGAGCTCGGCGCCCCGGCGGCCCTCCGGCGCGGTTCGGGGGCGGCTCCGGGCCGCTCGCGCGGGGGAGGCCGCCGGGCGCCGTTCAACTAAAAGCGGCCGGGCAAGCCGCCCGGCCGCTTTGGGTTTTGGTTCGGTTAGCCCTCGGCTTCCTCCAGCTCGAGCTCCTTCAGGAGGTCGCCGTAGAGGTCGCCGAGCTTGACGCTGGCGGTCGAGGGGCTGGCCACGCTGGCGTCGTAGTTCTGGTAGGCGGCGGCCACCCCCACCTCGGCCGGGCGCGGCCGGCGCTCGCGGCGCTTTTCCCGGCCCTTGGCGGCGGCCTTCTTGCGGCGGGGCTTCTTCTCGCCCTCGGTGGGAACCGGCGGTTCCAGAAGGCGTTTCCGGGAGAGCGAGATCCGTTGCTCGGCGGGGTCGATCTGGAGGATCACCGCCTCGATCTCGTCGCCCTTCTTGACCAGGGCGGCGGGGTTCTCCACCCGGGCGTGGTCGAGCTCGCTGATGTGGATGAGCCCCTCGATGCCGGGCTCGATCTCGACGAAGACGCCGAAGGGGGTGATCCCGGTGACCTTGCCCTTGATCACGGTGCCGGGCGGGTACTTCTCGGGGAGCTCCTTCCAGGGGTCGGGGAGGAGCTGGCGGAGGCCCAGGGAGAGCCGCTTGGCCTCGGGCTCGATCCTGAGGATCACGGTCTCGACCTCCTCGCCCTCCTTCAGGACCTCGGAGGGGTGCCGGGGCCTTTTCGTCCAGCTCATCTCGCTGATGTGGACCAGGCCCTCCAGCCCCGGCTCCACTTCCACGAAGGCCCCGAAGGGGGTGAGGCCGACGACCTTGCCCTTGACCTTCTCGCCGACCTGGTACTTCTCGGTGACCACCTCCCAGGGGTTGGGGGTGGCCGCCTTGATCGAGAGGTTGACCCGCTCGCGGTCGGGGTCGACCGAGATCACCTTGGCCTTGACGACGTCGCCCTCCTTGACCACGTCGCGGGGGTGGGCGAAGCGGCCCCAGGAGAGTTCGCTGCGGTGGACCAGGCCGTCGACCGGGCCGAGGTTGACGAAGGCGCCGAAGTCGGTGACCTCGACCACCTTCCCCTCGACGATCTGCCCGGGCTCCAGCGACTCCAGGACCTGCCGGCGCTTCTTCTTCTCCTCCTCCTCGAGGAGCACCCGACGGGAGAGGATGATCCGCCCCTTCTTGCGGGAGAGCTCGATGATCTTGACCGGAATGGTCTGGCCCACGAAGGCGTCGAGGTCGGCGTTCCGCTTGAGGTCGACCTGGGAAGCGGGCAGGAAGGCGCGCTGGCCCTCGACCGAGGCCACCAGGCCCCCCTTGACCCGCTCGGTCGGGGTGACCTCGATCGGCTCGCCCTTTTCATAGATCTCGGTGATCTTCTTCCAGGCCCGGTCGGCCTCGACCCGCTTCCGGGAGAGGATGATCTGCCCCTCGTCGGGGTCCACCCGCAGCACGTAGACCTCGACCTCGTCGCCCGGCTTCAGCAGGTTCTTTAGCTCCTCCTCGGGGAGCTCCTGGCCGGTGAGCTGGGCGAAGGGGATGATCCCCTCGACCTTGGTGCCGATGTCGACGGCGACGCCGTCGTGCCCCACGAACACCACGCGGCCTTTGACGATCTGCCCTTTACGGATCTCCTTCGAAAGCCGCGCCTCCGCCTCGTGGAGGGCCTCCTCCATGCTCTCGGCGGGGGCGGGCGCCGGCTGGTTGCCGGCCGTTTCGGCCGGCGCTTGGGTCTTCTGGTCTTCCATCCGCCTGTATCCTCCTTGGGCCGCGAAATTCAAGCGGGCGGTGCGCGACCCCCGCTTGCTTGCTCCGCCTACGCGGCTCGGTTTTTCGCGGCGAGCTGCCCAACGGGCATACTCTTAGAGCTTATCACAGGGGGCGGAGCCTTGCCAAGGCCCTATTCCGGCCGGGCCAGGATCCGGCCGCAGGAAGGGCAGCGGATCAGCCGCTGGCCCTGGTAGACCTTCTGGGCCACGTGGGTGGGGAGCTGCACGCTGCAGGCCTCGCAGCGGAAGGCCTCGCCAACCCGCACCATCCGGGTGACCCCGATCCCCCGCCGGGCCCGGCGGATCGCCTCGTACTCCCGGAGCACCGCGGCGGGGATCGCCGCCGCCATCTTGGCCCGCTCGTCGGCGAGGGTTTGGTACTGGGCCTCGAGGCCCTCGACCCGGGCCCGGTTCTCCTCCTCCAGCCGGTCGAGCTCGGGCTTGAGGCCGGCGAGCTCCTCCTCCAGGGCGGCGATGGCGGCCTCGAGGCGCTCCATCTCCTCGATCAGGGGGAGGGTGAGCTCGGTCAGCTCGTCGATCCGGGTGGAGAGCTGCTGGATGCGGTTTTCGAACTGGGTGGCCTCGCGGGCGCTCTCGGCCTGGAGCTGCTCGGCCTGGGCCTTGGTCTTCTTTTGGGTGAGGTCCTTGAGCTCCAGGTCGTTCCTCTCGTAGTCCCGGCGCACCGCCTTGAGCTGTTCCTTGAGCTCGGTGAGCTGGTCGATCTTCTGCTCCCAGCTGGCCTGCAGCTCGGCCAGCTCGGGGGGGAGTTGTTCGATCTCCGCCCTCAGGCGGTCGAGCTCAAGGTCCCGTTCTTGTAGCTGGAAAAGCTCCTGGAGGGCGGCAGAAACGTCCACGCCCCCCATCTTACCGCGTATAGTGCGGGGCATGGGGATCAAGGTCGACCGTTGGATCCGGGAGATGGCCCGAAAGGGCATGATCGAACCGTTCGAGGAGCGCCTGGTCCGGAAGGGGGTGATCAGCTACGGCCTCTCCTCCTTCGGCTACGACCTCCGGGCCGCCCCCGAGTGGAAGGTCTTCACCGACGTTTACGGCGCGGTGGTGGACCCCAAGGCCTTCGACGAGCGGGCCTTCGTCACCATCGAGGCCGACGAGGTCCTGATCCCCCCCAACTCCTTCGCCCTCACCCGCTCGATCGAGTACCTCCGCATGCCCGAGAACGTGCTGGGCATCGCCCTCGGCAAGTCGACCTACGCCCGCTGCGGCATCGTGGTCAACGTCACCCCGCTGGAGCCCGGCTGGGAGGGGCACGTGACCCTGGAGATCTCCAACACCACCCCCCTGCCGGCCAAGGTCTACGCCGGGGAGGGGATCGTTCAGATCGTCTTCTTCGAGGGTGACCGCCCGGAGGTCACCTACGCCGACCGCCGGGGCAAGTACCAGGGCCAGCGCGGGGTCACCCTGCCCCGGGTCTAGGGTAGGCTTAGGCCGTGCGGCCCTTCCTTTTGCTCCTCTTGGCGCTGGCCCTCCTGGGAAAGGCGGGAACGATGGAAGCGATGCCCTACCTGAGCAAGGAGCCGGTGCGGCACTTCGACCGGCCCGAGACCGTGATCGACGCCCAGAAGTACGACTACCGGGCCGAGATCGAGACCACCAAGGGGCGGATCGTCCTCGACCTGCTGGAGGAGAGCGCCCCGATCACCGTCAACTCCTTCGTCTTCCTGGCCCTCCACCGTTTCTTCGACGGCCTCCGCTGGCACCGGGTGGTGCCCGGGTTCGTGGCCCAGACCGGCGACCCCACCGGCACCGGAACCGGCAGCGCCGGCTACGCCTTTCCCCTGGAGATCGACCCGCGCCTCGCCTACGACGGCCCCGGCTGGGTGGGGATGGCCCGCACCCAGGACCCCAACTCCAACTCCTCGCAGTTCTTCATCACCCTGGCCGCCGCCCCCCACCTCACCGGTCGGTACACGATCTTCGGACGGGTCCTCGAGGGGATGGACGCGGTCCGGCGGCTGACCCAGGAGGATCGCATCCAGACCGTCCGCATCCTCCGGAAGCCCAAGCCTTGAGGCCGGTCGTCGTCTTCGACCTCGACGGCACCCTGGTCGACTCGCTGGAAGAGATCCTGGCGAGCTTCCGCTTCGTGCTCACAGGGGCCGGCCTCCCGGTGCCCGACGACGCCCGGCTCCGGAGCTGGATCGGGCTCCCCCTGGCCGAGACCTTTGCCCGGCTGGCTCCCCCGGAGGCGGTGGCGGAGCTGACGGCCGCCTACCGCCGCCACTACCTGGCCCGGCTCGGCCACCGAACCCGCCCCTACCCCGGGGTCCCCGAACGCCTCGCCGAGCTCCGGGCCGCCGGGTTCGGGCTGGCGGTCGCCACCACCAAGCGGAGCGGCCCGGCCAAGACCCTGCTCGAACGGGTGGGGCTCCTGGGGTTTTTCGACCACGTCCAGGGCACCGACGAGGGGATGCCCGCCAAGCCCGACCCCGAGGTGGTGCGAAGGGCGGTCGCCGGGGCCGGCGGCGCCGGCGTGGCCATGGTGGGGGACACCGTGCACGACGTGGCCGCCGCCCGGGCCGCCGGCCTCGCCGCCTACGCGGTGACCTGGGGGGCGGGCCGGGCCGAGGCGCTGGCCGCCGCCGGGGCCGACCGGGTGGCGCCGGACCTCGAGGCCCTCCCCGACTGGCTGGCGGCGGTCGCCGGCCGGTTTATAGTCTGAGGCTCACCCTTCTTGACATTCGTAACTAAAAAAGGTTACACTCCTTCCCAGCGAGGAGGAGGAATGAAACCCCGTGCCCACCGCCACACCGCCGAGGAACTTGCCCAAAAGCACCAGCAGGCCCGGCACACCTACGTTCGCGAGGTCTGGGGCCCGATTCCCGACGAGGTCGAGGTCGGCCTCCGGAGCCTCAAGGCCTGGGGCTTCGACCTGATCTTCGGGCTCCGGGAGGGGGTCGAGACGGTCTTCGTCGCCGATCAGGCGGCGGGCCGCAAGGCGGGGGACCGCTACACCGAGGGGGGCGCCGCCATGGAGGTCCTCGAGGTCGTCCGCGAGCTGCCCAAAGGGGCCCGGATCCGGGTCCGGGTGGACCTCGAGGACCGCCGCGGGGTGGTGCGGGCCGCCTACCAGCCCGCTCGCGGCTCCGCCACCCCGCTCTTCACCCTGCCGGCCGCCGAGCTCCTGCTCGCCTTCTTCAAAAAGCGGGGCTTCGGAAAGCTGCTGGAGGCGTTCGCCTCGTCGGGGCTCACCACCGAGTTCGTCCAGGGCCGGGGGCAGCCGGGCCGGGCGGTGCCCTTCGATGCCCTGCCGCCCAAGATGCGCCGGGCCCTCCGGGAGGCCCAGGACACCCTGAAAAAGCACGCCGGGGTGGGCCGGTTCGCCCTCGCCTACTTTGGCAAGAACAAGGACGGCGACGACCGCTACCGGGCCAGCTGGCTGCTGCCCACCGTCAAGCTCTTCGACCTGGCGCTGGCCGAGCACGTGGACAAGCTCCTGGCCGCGCTCGACTAAGGGAGGAACGATGATGGTCATCACCAAACTTCACGCCATCGCCCTGGAACGCCTGCTCGCCGACGAGGAGGCGGGCAAGCCCTACACCCCGCTGGAGGAGGTCGACGAGGCCACCGCCCGCGAGCTCGAGGCCATGGGCCTGGTCCGCTACCCCACCCCGGTGCGGCTGGTGCCCACCTACGCCGGGCGCGAGCTGGCCCTTCTGCTCCGCGAGCTCTACCGTCAGGGACCGGACCTCAAGGAGGAGCAGGACGGCGAGGGGACGGTGCTGGCCGGCCGCGGGCTCGACCGGCCCGAGGCCTGGAAGGAGGGCTGGCGCTGGATCGGCAGCGAGGTGATCGCCATGCTCAAGGCCGCCGAACGCGCCGGCCGGGTCGGCCCCCGCGCCGAGGGGCCGCTCATGGAACGGGGGCTTGCGGTGCGGGTCCGCGACCGGGAGCGGAAGACCGAGGGCACCGTCCTCTCCGACGCCGGCCGCCGGGTGCTCGAGCTCTACCGGGCCGCCGAGCCGGCCCTGGAGATCTCCGCCGAGCTCGCCGAGGTGATTCGCCGGGTCCCCCTCGGGCCGGCCCCGGCCAGCGAGCTTCCCACCGGACGCCACCAGGAGCACCTGCTCGAGGCCATGCGCCTGGTGGCCTACTCGGTGCCCGCCTCCGACGCCTACGCCTTTACCGCCCTGGGGCAGGCGGTAAAACGGGCCCTGGCCCAGGGGGGCTACGGCCCCGGCGACGTGCTCACCAGCGACCTGCTCTGGGCCCTCGCCGACTACCTGGACGGCGGGGAGGCCAACGAGGCCGCGCGCGCCACTCTGCAGGCGCTCGGCTACCTGGGCCCCTCCGGCGAGCTGCTCCCCGCCGGCGAGTGGGCGCTGGAGGCCCTCCGGCTCTACACCGGCGGCGGCCGCGAGGCGGTCTGGTCGTTCGCCCTCGAGGCCGAGGAGGCCGCCGTTCTGGCGACGATCGCCGAGCTCTGGGAGCGCGCCGCCGAGAACCCCGAGGAGGTGCCGACCTTCGAGCGGCTCCGCCGCGAGATGATCGACCGCAAGGTGAAGGAGTACCGGGCCCTTTTGGAGAAGTACGGCCGCCGGCTCGACGAGCTGCCCCAAAAGCGCCGGGAGATCGCCCGGAGGTTCGCCGAGGCCCAGGACCTCGCCCGCTGGTACGACGAGAACTTCGACCTTCGCGAGGCGCTCCTTAGCCTGGAGTCCTTCCAGCTCCTTGAAAGCGGCGAGGACGACCGCGGCCGCGAGGTCTACCGGCTCACCCCCTGGGGCGAGGCGGTGCGGGCCGACCAGGCCCAGAACCTCCGCGACGTGCCCTCGGTGGCGGTGAAGGCGATCACCCTCACCCGCACCGCCGAGGGCGCCCCCGGCCTCGACTGGGTGGAGGAGGGCCGGCGGGCCGGCCTGCTGGGCACCGGCGAGCCCACCGCCTCGGGCTACCTCTACGCCCGCCTGGCCGAGCACGTTCGCCGGCTGCCCCACCTCTCCCGCTACGAGCTCATGGTCTTCCACCGGATCCCCGCCCGGGGCATGACCGAGGAGGCGCTCTACCGGGCGCTGGAGGACCGGCTCGACCGCGAGCGGATCCGCTGGGCGCTGGAGAAGCTCGAGGCCCGCCACTTAATCGACCGTCTCCCCGACGGCAACCTGGTCGAGACCGAGGCCGGCGAGCTCCTGGACCGGGCGCTCGCGGGGGTCCCCGAGGGCTTCGGCAACCCCGTCAACCCGCAGGTGGTGCGGCTGCTCCGGGCCCTCCGTCGGGTGGGAACCCTCTACGTCAAGGAGCGGCGGGTCCGGGTGCTGCCCCGGAACGTCGAGCGGGCGATCCGGCTCTCCGGTCTCTCCCCGGAGGCCTGGGCGAACGCCATGGAGGCCGCCCGGGTGGCCGGCTTCGTGGGCCGGAACGCGGTGAACGAGGCCGGGCTGTTGGTGCTCGAGGTCGCCGATCGGATGAACCCCGGCGAGGGGGACCTCGGGCTGGTCGAGGTCGTAGCCTAGGGAAGGAGGGACGAGGCCATGGAGGAACTCAAGAGGCTGGCCGAGGCCGGCGACTTCGAGGCCCTGGCGGCGAAGCTGGCCGAGCGCTTTCCCCAGGGGCTGGTGGGCGAGCGCGACGCGCTGGTCACCTTTCTGGTCAACCGGGTGGGGCTCGCCCACGCCGACGCGGTGAAGCTGGCCGACGCCCTGGAGGCGACCGGCTACGCCCACCACCTGCCCGGCGAGCGGCCCCGCTGGGTCTTCACCTCCAAGCCGGTCTCGCTCCGGGCGCTGATGCGGATGCTCGACCAGGAGTACGCCGAGTTCGTCGGCGAGGGCGACGAGGATCCTCGCGAGGAGGCCCTCCAGTTCATCGCCTCCCGGCTCGAGGTCGACCGCAAGGTGGCCGAGGAGGTCCTCGAGGGGCTGGCGGCGGCCGGCTACGCCAGCCTGGGCTACAGCCCCGAGGCCGAGCGCGACCGCTACCTCTTCGCCTTCCCCGACGTCTTCGCGATGACCTACCGGGTCTAGCCCGCTTCCGGCATCGCCGCCCGCCAGCGGCGGTAGGCCGCGCGGAGGGCGGGGTTTTCCCGGGGGGCGAAGGTCCGCTCGGGTTCCCGGGCGAAGCCCTGGGGCCGGCCGCCGGCCAGGTAGGCGACCCCGCGGGCGGTGGCCTCGAGCGCCGGCGGCCGCTCGACCGGAAGCCCGGCCAGGTCGGCCAGGCGGCCGGCCAGCCCGTCGAGGCGGGCCAGCCCGCCGGTGAGGCGGATCCGTCGGGGGGGCGGGAGGACCTCGGCCATGGCCTCGAGGTTCGCCTGGATCAGGAAGACCACGCTCTCGACCACCGCCACCGCCCGCTCGGCCAGGCTGCCCCGGCCGAGGAAGCGGCTTGGGAAGTTGGCCCGCCAGAAGGGCGAGCCGAGCCCGCCCACCCCGTTTAAAAAGAGCACCCGCCCCGGCGGGGTGGCCGCCAGCCAGGTTGGGAGGCGGGCGAAGAGCGCTTCTTCCGGGATCCCCTCTTCCCGGGCGAACCAGCTAAGCCCCGCCCCGGCGCCGTTCACCGTGCCCTCGAGGCTGAACCGGGGGTCCCGCTCGCCCTCCAGCACGCTGGTGAGCAGCCGGGGGGCCTGGACCCTTCGTTCCCCGGTGGCCCGCAGGACGAACGCTCCGGTCCCCGCGTTGACGTAGGCGGTGGCCCCGTCGAGCTCGCCGTAGGCGTAGAGGGCGGCCTGCTGGTCGCCGGTGACCGCGGCCAGCGGCGGCCCCGCCTTCAGGTGCCCGAACCGCCCGACCACCGGTACCGCCGGCGGCAGGGGCTCGGCCGGCAGGCCGAAGAGGGCCAGGAGCTCGGGGTCCCAGTCGAGGGTCGCCAGGCTCCAGACCTGGGTGCGCTGGGCGTTGGCCCAGTCGGCCGCCGCCCGACCGACCAGGCGGCGCACCAGCCAGGCGGCCATGGGGCCGTAGGCCAGCCGGTTCTGGCGGTAGGCGCTTCGCACCCGGGGCAGGTGTTCCAGGCACCAGGCGAGCTTGGAGGCCCCGTAGTGGGGCGAGAGGAAGAGGCCGGTCCGCCGGTGGATCTCCCCGGCGTGGGGGGCGAGCGCCGCCACCCGGTCTTGGCCCCTCCGGTCCTGCCAGCCGATCACCGGGGCCAGGGGCTCGCCGGTCTCCCGATCCCAGCAGGCCACGTTGGAACGCTGGGTGGCCAGGCCGACGGCCCGCACCCGGCGCCGCCGGCCCCCCAGCTGCCCCAGCGCCTCCTCCACCGCCCCGGCCACCGAGCGCCAGAGGGCGCGGGCGGAGTACTCCAGCCGCTCGGGATCGGGCTGGGTCGGCCGCACCTCGCGCACCGCCCGGGCGATCTCCTCCCCGCGCTCGTCGAAGACGATCGCCCGGCTCGCATGCCCGCCCTGGTCGATGGCGAGGATCACGGCCTCAGCCTACCCCCTAGGGGGCGGGGCGGTAGCGGAGAAGCGCCGCGCCCCCGGCGGGGAAGCGGAGGCGGAACCGGGTGGCGTCCAAGGGCACCGCCCGCCAGCTCCCCCTGGCGGGGTCGAAGCGCTCGAGAACCGCCAGCGGCGCCGCCGCCCGCACCGGCACCGAGACCGCCCGGCTGCGGTCCTGGTTGGCGAGGAGGGCGTAGGAGAAACTCCCCGGCCCGGCGAAGAGCCCGATCACGAAGCGCCCCTCTTCGGGGACCAGGGGACCCGCCTCGCCCTCCCGGTAGACCCGGAGGTTCCGAAGGGGAAGGAGCGCTTCCCCCACCGCCCGTAGCCTGGGGTTGAGCTCCTTCAAGGCGGAGTAGATCCGCTCCCGGTCGGGGCTTCCCGTTACCCCCCAGTCGAGGTCCCAGTGGAACCACACCAGCCCCTTCGCTCCGTAGGCCAGGGCGGTGTAGGCCTGCCAGCGAAGGTCGGCGGGGGTGGGGGTGCGCCAGTCGAGGTCGGCGCGGCGGGTGCCGTTGGTGCCCACCGCCTGCAGGATCGCGCAGAAGGGAACGCCGAAGCGGCGGGCGAAGCGGCGGATCAGCCCGAGCTCGGTACGGAAGGCTTCGGGTTCGTCGTGGTCGTTAAAGAGCACGTAACGGTCGGTGCACAGCCAGTCGACCCCGGTGGTGGTGAGGAGGGATTCAAGGTAGGCGGGACTCCCCTCGTCGGGTGCGAAGTAGGGGAAGGCGTCGATGAAGGTGGGGCGTCCCGGGTCCTCGAGGTGGAGGCGCTCGATCACCTGGCCGACGTTGGCGAAGGCACCGGGATACGGTTCGTCGACAATGTAGTAGCCGTTCAGAAAAGGGTCCTCGCGTCGCCGCCTCACCGCGTCGTCGAGCCTCTGCAGGCGCTCCGGCGGGATCGGTGGGGCGGTCCGGCCGGAATCCGACCGCAGGTAGACCCCCTCGCCGATCAGGTCGGCGACGTCCAGGAAGTAGCGCAGGCCGAAGGCGTGGATTCTTTCGATCAGGGCGTCCTCGTCGCGGGCCCAGAGCATGTGGCGGAAGCCGGCCTCGCGGTAGTAACGGAAGTCCGCGTCGCGATACGGCGGGTCCCGCCAGGCGTAGGGAGGGGTAAACGCACTCAGCAAGAACCGCTTGGGCACCCGGAGGCCGGGCACCGCGGCGAGTTCCAGCGTGGTGGCACGCGTCCCGCTCGCGGTGCGGGCCTCGAGCCCGATCGGCACCCGACCGCGTCGGTGCGGGGCGATCGCCCAGCGCAGAACCCGTCGGGCCCCCGGGGCCAGGGTGAGCGTCCGGGTGGCCGGCCCGCTCACCCGTTTGGCTCCGGCTGGAAGCCGCAAGCGGAGCACGGCCCGCACCGCGTGGGGGCCCCGGTTTTCGACCCGGGCCCAGATCGCCGCCGCCCGACCCGGCGGCACCGCCAGCCCGTGCGGTCCAAGGGCCACCTCGACACCGGGAGCCCTCGCTCCCGACCCGAGCCCGCAACCGGCCAACCATAGCACCGCCCCAGCGGCCCAAGCTATCCGCCAACTCCCAAATAGCTTCATTTTCGGATTTTACCTAATGAATATGCCCTAGCCGCTTGCGACCTTGCTCACTATTTCCGAACCTCGAACCAATCGCTGCTCCGTCGAGCTTTATGCACCTTTTCCCTTGCTGTGAGCGATCCTGCGCAATCCGGATGCTTTTCATTTTTATTTAGCCCTTCGAGCTTAAATCCTCACCGGCCCTTTCGGGCCGGTGCAGCACCTCCTTGGGCGGTCGGTGCGGAACCTAGATGTGCAGTCTCACCCCGTTGTTCACACTAAGCCCCAAGCGTGAGACGGGGGCCTGGTTGCCCAGGCTGGTGTGCGGCCGGTGCCAGTGGTAGTCATGAAGCCACTGGGGCAAGTACGCGTCCCGGGCCTCGGAGCTAGGATAAGCGTGGGCCTACGCCCACTCGTTCAGCAACGTGCGGATGAACCGCTCCCCCTTCCCGTTCACCCTTGGCGTATAGGGCGGCGTGGTCTTGTGCCGGATGCCCAGCTGCCTGAGCGCCCTTTGGAAACGCTTGGACTGGAAGACTTTGGCATTATCCGTCATCACCGCCTGAACACGAACGCTTGTTCTGCGGTAGTAGAGCAACGCGGAGAGCAAAAAGGCCACCGCGCTCTCCTTCCGCTCGTTCGCCTTCACCTCCACGTAGGCCAGGCGGCTATGGCCGTCCACCGCAGCGTAGACCGCCTCGTAGCCTGCTCCGGAAGAAGCCCTGCGCCGGTCCCCGGTTACCCGGTGTCCCGGTCTTTCAAACCGTGCGAGCTTCTTGGTGTCCAGGTGCAAAAGCACCCCAGGGGCCTCGACCTCATAGCGCTGGGGTGGCGCCTTAGGTTCCAGGAGCGATCGGCGGTGAAGGCCCGCGGTCTTGAGGATCCGGGCCACCGTGCTTTTGGAAACCCCAAGCTTATGGGCGATGGCGTGGTAGGGCCAGCGCCTTTGGCGAAGCTTTTTCACCCGCTCCCCAAGCTTCTCCGGCGTGCGCCTGGGGCTTCGTTTGGGTCTTGGACTGCGATCCCTAAGGCCCGCTTCACCCTCCTCGCGGTAACGCCGGAGTCCCTTGTAAGCGGTCCTTGGGCTGACCCCTTGGGCCCTGGCCGCTTCCCTCACCGGCAGGCCTTCGTGGATCATGCGGGACACAAGGATGCGCCTTCCTTGGTAGGTGCGTCGCGCGTTCTTGTGGCTGTTCACTGGAGCCCCTCCTCTCGTGCCCAAAGCCATGCCTTCACAGGCACCAGGGTATGGGGCTCCCGTGAACAACGTGTTGGGGGGTTACAGCTAGGCCGGCCGTCGAATCCCGTGGCTGAAGCTCTGAATGAGGCTTTCGATCGGCTAACATCCAGGGTTAAGTCCGCCGGTATTCCCTGGGCGCCGCGCCCTACCACCTCCGAGGAAGCCAAGGGGTGGATTGAGCTGCTGGAGGAAGTTACGCTCCCTGCCATCCAGGCCGTGGCTCAGCTTGTCGCCCAGGACGAGAAAGGGAACTACGCAAGCCTGTTGCAAGAGCTCCTGGAAACCTTCGCGGAAGACTTTGGCGAACCGCCCATAAATACCACTTTGAACGAAGGAGGCCGAGGACTTCACCTCTATCCCCTTGTACTTCTTCATTACGCGGTGGCTATTGTGGCGCATGCCTATAAGCGCGTGGCCTATTTGCGCGTTCTTAAAAACGCCACTTGGCTCGTGCGTAATGAAAAGGCGTTACCACAGGTCCCGAAAGTTCGAGATCTCGCTATTTGGTCTCACGATCTCTTTCACTTCGCGGACCAAGAGAACTGGTGTGATCCTCTCGCCATGCACGCGCTACATCTTCATTTTAAAGGAACAGGGAATTTTGCGGGGAGTGCTTCCACGGCGTGCATTGCGGGATCCCGACCAGCTATTCCTCGAGGCAGAGCTTGCGCTCGCGCTCATTGCCATGGCGAACACTCAGGATGAAAGGCCGTTCCTTGGTAACTACGTGTACGCCTATGCCAGCACGACCCACCGAGCAGCTTGCAGGTTGCTGGAAAAAGGGGGCTTTCTTGAAGAAGTGCTTGGAAAACCGATTCGGAAGGCACTCGAAGGGCTTTTGCAAGCGTTAAAGGCCATGAGGGGCAGTCTTCCCTGCTTTCGTGAAGGAATTATAGGCCTTGCACGTTGCCTTGAGCGGGACACTGGAGCAGGTTAGAACCAAATATCCTCTGGTTACGTGCCCCCATGATCCGCTATGTTCAGACGTATATTCGAAGCAATGCCAGCGAATCTCAGCGTTTCCTCCCGTGTCGAGCGCATGTCACAGCAGGTGGCCACTGCCCAGGGCCTAGCCGAGGGGTTGGTGGAGCGCCGGTTTGGCAAGGGAAAAGGGCCGGGCCGTAGGGTGCTCTGGGTTTGGAAAGGAGTCGAGCAGAATGCCTGCCAGGATTGACCGCGTTGCCCAAGCGTATGACCCAAATGCCCTGATCGAGTTCTTCGAGGAGCTCGGAGGCTTCGACCCCGACGCCTCGGGTTTTGCGGGGGGATTCGACAAGGGCGAGGTGCTGGGCGCGCTGATCCTCGAGGACGGTCTCGAGGTCCCGCTCCTTGCGGTTTCCGTGAGGGACGCGCGCAGAAAGCAGCGGGCGGCCTTCGAGCAGGTTACGCGCTTTTTGAGCGAGCGCCTGCTGGAAGCGGCCCTCGTCGTGTTTCACGACGAAAGCGGGGCCTACCGGATGGCCCTGGTCCACGTCACCGCCTGGCGGGGGCGTCGGAAACCGCGCTACTCCGATTACCGCCAGGCCAGCCTGCTGGTGGAGCCTGGCTACTACAACAAGACCTTCCGCCGGCAGATGGAGCGCCTTTTGGACCTCGAGGCCTCCGGCAAGCCCCTGACCCTGGAGGCCCTCAAGGAGGTCTTCAGTCTCGAGGCGGTCAGCCGGGCCTTCTACAAGGAGTTTGCCGAGGCCTTCGAGGAAAAGCTCGTTCCCGGGATCGTCGGCTACACTCCCCGGGAGCGGGTGCGCGACTTTGCCCTGGCCTTCGTGGCCCGGGTCCTCTTTTTGGGCTTCGTGGCTAAGAAGGGGTGGCTGGGCAACGACGAGCGCTTTTTGCCCAACCTCTACGCGCGCTACCGCGAAAGCGGTGGGCGCGACCGCTTTTACAAGGACTGGCTTGAGCCTCTTTTCTTCTCCGCCCTGAAAGGCCCCCCGGGGAGCAAGCCCGGAAGCTTCGACCACCTCCCGGAGGACGTTCGCCGCGCCTACTTCGAGGCCCCCTACCTCAACGGCGAGCTCTTCAACCCCAAGCCCGGCGTGGACGACCAGGGAGCCTACATCACCGACCAGGCCATCGAGTCCTTCTTCAACTTCGTCTTCGCCTACAACTTCACCGTCGAGGAGAACACCGCCAGCGACGCCGACCTCGAGCTCAACCCCGAGTTTTTGGGGCTGATCCTGGAAAAACTCGTCAACACCGTGGGGGTCGGGGGGAGGGCCACCGAGCTCGGGGCCCACTACACCCCCCGGGTCGAGGTCGACCTCATGGCCCGGCTGGCGCTGGCCGAGTACCTGGCGCGACAGGGGATCCCCCTCGAGGGGGCTTACCGGCTCATGCAGGGCGAGGCGGAGGCCCTTAGCCCGGAGCTCCGGGACCGGGCCCGCATGCTCCTCAAGGAGGCGAAGATCCTGGACCCCGCGGTGGGGTCGGGGGCGTTTTTGCTCGGCGCGCTCCACGTCTTAGAGGAAGCCCTCGAGCGGCTCGGCGAGCCGCGAACCCTGAGCCTGAGGCGCGCCCTGATGCAAAACCTCTACGGGGTCGACATCCTCGGCTGGGCGGTCTGGATGGCCGAGCTAAGGCTCTGGCTTGCCTACTTCGTGGAGCTCGACGACATGGCGCGGACCTCGAGGGAGCCCCTTTTGCCCTCCCTGGGCCTGAAGGTGCGCCAGGGGGACAGTGTGCTCCAGACGATCGACAAGACCCCGCTCCCCATCCGCCTTCCCCCCGATGACGAGGCCCTCAAAAAACCTAAGGTCAAACAAGCCTTCGACGATTTGGTCCGCGCTAAGGACGACTACTTCCACAACCGCGGCGTGAGCCTCGAGGCAGTCGAGGAAAAGGAGCGGGTCTTTTTGGAGCGCTATATCGAGGCTCTACTGATGGGTAGCGGGCAGAAGCAAGCGCTGCTCGAAGGTGTTCGTGACCCAAGCAAGCAGCTCGACAAAGACCTCAAGCGCATCCGCGCCCTCCTGGCTCAGAAGAAGCGCCCCTTCGTCTACTTTCTCGACTTCGCCGAGGTGCTGCTCGGCCCGAGGGGCGGCTTCGACATCGTGATCGGCAATCCCCCTTACCTGCGCCAGGAGAACCTACGCGACCTCCTCGGCCGCTTTTCGCCTAGGGACTACAAGGCCAGGCTGCAGGAGGCGGTCCAGGAGGATCTCAAACGCTTTGGCCCCTACGACGCGATGTTTCCGCCCCCCAAGCCGGCGGGCCGTTCCGACCTCTACACCTACTTCTACGCCCGCTCCCTCACCCTGCTCCACGAGAAGGGGGTGCACGCCTTCGTGGTCAGCAATTCCTGGCTCGACGTGCAGTACGGAGCCTGGCTGCAGCGGGTCTTCCTCGAGGCGGCCCCGCTCCGCTACGTGATCGAAAACCGGGTGAAGCGCTCGTTCGAGGCCGACGTGAACACGGTGATCACCGTGGCCCATGCATTGCGGAAGCAAAGGCTTCCCAAGGACTGGCCGGTGCTTTTTATCGCGGTGAGGAAGCCCTTTGAGGACGTCGACCTTCTGGAGGAAGCCCTCATGGCTTCGATCGAGGTCGGGTTTGAGCCTGAGGAGGCCCTCGCATGAACGCTCCGAAGATCGTGCGCCAGAACGAGAACGTGCGGGTGGTGGTTCGCACCTCCGCCGAGCTCTTTGAAGAAGGCAAAGACGACAAAGGAAAGTACGTGGGCGGCAAGTGGGGCGGGCTCTACCTCCGGGCTCCGGACATTTACTTCCGCATCCTGGAGAAGGCCGGGGACAAGCTGGTACGGTTGGGGGACGTGGCGGAAGTCCGCCGGGGCTTTACCACTGGAGCCAACGAGTTCTTCTACCTCGAGCCCCTCGAGCTCACGGTCAAGGAAGTCGCTGAGCTGAGCGAGCGAGACCCGAAGGCTCCGGTGCGGGTGCGAAACGGCGCTGGATGGGAGGGAGAGATCGAGGCCGCCTGGTTGCGGCCGGTGCTCAAGAGCCCGCGTGAGATCAAGACCGTTCGGGTTCGCCTCGAGGACCTACGGTACCTGGTCTTCATTCCCCCACAGGACGTGCGCGAGGCCATCGAGGAGGGAGGACCTCCGCCGCTCGATCGCTACCCGAACGCAGCCGCTTACATCGAGTGGGGAGAACGCGCGGTCTATGTCTGTCAAAAACGCGGGTGCGGGTACCGGGGCACGGATCCGGTTTGCCCCAGGCACGGATCGGACAGCATTGAACGTGACGCCCTACTGGAGCGCTCCACGCTGGCGAGCAGGCCGAGGTGGTGGGATTTAGATAATTCCCATACTGGCGCTGTTGCATGGGCAATGATTCATGCAGATCGGCACAATGTTCACGACAACTCAGAGCAGGCGGAGCTGGACCATAACTTTTTTGAGGTCATCGCCAAAGATAAAAACCTTCAGGGGCCTCTAACTGCAGTCTGTGTCTCCACTTTGGCTGTTCTATCCAAGGAATTGTTAGGCAGGCAATATGGTGGTGGTAGCGGTCCGATAAAAAACGAGGGCGTTGACTTGGCAAAGTTCTTTACGCTCGATTTGACGAATATAAGTGATTCGCGCCTTGTCGATCTGAAGAAAGCGCTTGTTCGCTATCGGGAGCAATCAACCAAAGCTCTTTTGGAAGAAGTCGGCTACCCCTTATGCGCAACACGCCGCTGCCCCCACCCTGAACACCCCTACGAACACGTCCACCCCGAGAAACTCACCCTCGAGCAGGTCCAAAAGGCCTCCCCGGACCGCTTCGAGCTCGACCGGGTGGTCTTCGACGTGCTGGGGCTCACCGATGAAGAGCGCCTCGAGGTCTACCGGGCCGTGGCCCGGTTGGTGAAGGACCGGCTGACGAAGGCCAGGAGCAACAGCAACGGAGGCTGAGGATGGGAAGGCAGGCGATGGAATCCGTGCCGCCGTTGCGTGAAGCGATCGTCAACCGGAAGGTGGAGAAAGCGCTCAAAAAGGTCCTCTACGCCATGGACTGGGCGGATTTTGAGGAGCTGATCGCCCGGTTGCTCGGGGAAATGGGCTTTGAGGAGATCGAGATGACCCCGAAACGGCGCGACGGCGGGATCGACGTACGCGGCCCGCTGGTAGTGGCGGGGGCGATCCGGGTGCGCATCGCGGCCCAGGTCAAGCGCTGGCAAAGGAATATCCATGCCCCGGTCGTTCAACAGGTCCGGGGGAGCCTCGGCGCCCATGAACAGGGACTCATCATCACCACCAGCGGCGTTAGCGAAGGGGCCAAAGAGGAAGCCAGGCGCCCGGACGCCGCGCCCGTCGCCCTGATCGACGGCGAGCAGCTCGTGGCTTTGCTCATCGAGCATGAGGTCGGGGTGCGTCGGACGCCCTTCGCCCTCTTGCAACTGGAGGGATCCCCCGCATGAGTCGTTTCATCACCAACCACCCCACCAAAGACCTCGCCGCCCGCCTCGCTGACCTCATCGAGGCCTCCGGGGAGCTCAAGTTCCTGGTGGGTTTCTTTTACTTCTCTGGCTGGCGAGAACTCTACGAACCTCTCAAAAAAGCTGCCCAGGAAAACCCCGATCTCAAGATCAAGATTCTGGTGGGCATGAGCGTGGACCGCCACGCCGGGGAGCTCCTCGAGGTCGCCCGTCAGTCCAAAGGCACCCGGAGCGACATCTCAAAGGCCTTCGCGGAGGAATTCGCCCGGGCGCTTTCCGATACTCGCCTTGACCTTCCCGAGTTCCCTGAGCAGGCCCGCTTCTTCCTTCAGCTCCTTGAGGACGGCCGGCTTGAGCTCAGGAAGACCCGCGAGCCCAACCACGCCAAGCTCTACCTGTTCAAGGTCGATACTCCCCAACAAAAGCTTCTTGGCAGCCCGGGCAAGTTCATCACCGGTTCCTCCAACCTGACCCACGCCGGGCTCAGGGGCCAGCACGAATTCAACGTGGAGATCGGGGACTACGGCTTCGAAGAGGCCGAGGCGTACTTCGACGAACTCTGGCGGCGGGCCGTGCCCCTCCGCCCCGAGGACGTCGCCCGCTTGCGCGAGATCATCGAGCACGGCTCGCTGGCCGCCGAGCCCACGCCCTTTGAGGTCTACGCCCTGCTGATCAAGCGCTACCTCGAGCTCCTCGACCGGACCGACGGCCACGCTAACCCGGAAGGCATCATCAAGCACGCCGGCTACGAGCCCTTCCCCTACCAAATCGACGCCGCCAAGGCCGCCCTGGCCATCCTTGAAGCCTACGGGGGCGTGATCCTCGCCGACGTGGTGGGTCTCGGCAAGAGCGTGGTGGCCTCCCTCGTCGGGCGCATGCTCAACAAGCGCGGCATCGTCATCGCCCCGCCAGGGCTGATCGGGGAGCGGGGCGCGTCGGTCACCTACGGCTGGCGCAAGTACCTGGACGACTTCGGGCTCTTCGACTGGGAGGTCTTCTCCATCGGCAAGCTCGAGGATGCCCTGGCCTACGCCCGAAACCCTAGAAACGGTATCGAGGTGGTGGTGGTCGACGAGGCCCACCGCTTTCGCAACCCCGACACCCGCGACTACGCGCTCCTCCGGGCCATCACCGCGAACAAGCAGGTCATCCTGCTCACCGCCACCCCGTTCAATAACACCCCCATGGACATCTACGCCCTGCTCTCGCTCTTCGATGTCCCGGGGGCCTCGAAGCTGGCCCCGGGGAGCGACCTTCTTGCGCACTTCAAGCGCCTGACCGGGAAGTTTCAGGACTGTAGCTACGTCCTTCGCTTTTACACTTCCCCGGAGATAAAACGCAGGAACAAGGCCCGCCGTCTGTTCGAGCAATGCTTCGGGGAACCGCCGACCAACCCGGAAAGCGTCCGGCGCCTGGCCCGGGAGGGCCTGGCCGAGGTGGCCCGGGAGGTCAAGCGCTTCATCGCGCCGGTCACCGTGCGGCGTAACCGCCTGGACCTCAAACGCGACCCCCGCTACCAGAGGAGCGCCCCGCCCTTTCCCGAGGTGCGCCCCCCTGAGCCCATCTTCTACGAGCTCACGAAGGACCAGTCCGCGTTCTACGACCAGGTGATCAAAGACTGGTTTGGCCCCGAGGGGGCCTTCCGGGGAGCCATCTACCAGCCGGAGTTCTACAAGGAAGGCCTGGCGCCAACGGACGAGGTGGAGGGGGATTCGGGCCTGGCCCTGGCCGTGGAATCCCAGCGCAACCTGGCCAACTTCATGCGCCGCTTGCTGGTCCGGCGCTTTGAAAGCTCGTTCGGGGCGTTCGTCCGCACCCTGGCGCGGATCACAGAGGCCCACCGGCAGGCGATCGAGGTCGTCGAGCGCACCAACCGCTTCGTGCTCGATCGCAAGCTCCTGGAAACGCTCGGAGACGGGGAGGATCCCCTGGACCTCGAGGCGTTCTTCGAGGAACTCGCCGCCGAGGACGAGGCCGCGATCGCGCGGGGGGAGCGTAAACGGAGCCGGTTTTACGACTTGAGCATCTGGAACGACAAAGACCGGAATCGCTTCCTCAAGGACCTGGAGGCGGACCTGAAACTTTTGGAGAAGGTGGCGTCTGAGGTCGACAGACTGAAGCTCGACGAACCCGGGCACGACCCCAAGGCCCGCCGTCTGGCCGGCTTCATCCGGGAACGCCTCGCCAGGGAGCCCCGGCGCAAGCTGGTCGTCTTCTCCGAGTTTACCGACACCGTGGACCATGTGGCTTCGGTCATGGAGGCCGCCGGGATCCGCGTGCTCAAGGTGAGCCAGGGCGTGGACGACGCCTTGATGCGAAGGGTGCTTGAAAACTTCGATGCTTCGCTTCCCAAAGAAGCCTGGCGCGACGACTACGACGTGCTCCTGACCTCGGACAAGCTCTCCGAGGGCGTCAACCTGGCCCGGGCGGGCGCGGTCATCAACTACGACATTCCCTGGAATCCCACCCGGGTCATCCAGCGCGTGGGGCGCATCAACCGCATCGGCGCCAAGGTCTTTGACGAGCTCTACATCTTCCACTTCTTCCCCACCGAGCAGGGGCAGGCGGTCACCGATCCCAAGGCGGTGGCGGCGCAAAAGCTCTACCTCATCCACCAGGCCCTTGGGGAGGACGCCCGCATCCTGGACCCCGACGAGGAGCCCCGGCCCGCGCGTATCTACGAAAGGCTCACCGAGGACCCGGAGGCCCACGAGGAGGTCAGCTTCGACGTCCGGCTGCGGCTTTTGTGGGAAGAGATCCTTGCAGGCCATCCCGGCATCGAGCGGCGCATCGAGCACCTTCCCAACCGGGTGAAGGTGGCCAGGCCCGGGGATCCCAAAATCTTGATCTTCCTGCGCAAGGCCCGGGGGTTCTACGCCGCCGAGGTCGACCCGGGCAAAGCCCCGGAGGAAAAGGACGGGATCCGCTACCTGAGTTTTCCCGAAGCCCTTCCCCTGGCTGAGGCGACGCCGGAGACCCCCCGGCTCGAGCTGAGCAAGGTATTTTGGTCCCATTATTTAAAGGTCCTCAAGTGGTTAGAGCGTACAGAACCTGAGCCGTTACCTTCAAACTCCATTGAGCGTCGGGCTCTTGCAAACTTAAAAACGCTTGTGCGTCAGTACCAAGACGAACTCTCTGACGTGGAGATCCGCTTGGCCAGATGGGTTATCCGGGATTTGGAAGGACCCAGGCGGCTACCCCGCCACGCCCTTCGCGAGTTGCAAGCGGTAGATCTTGGTGCCGCTAAGACAAATGGAAATACGAAAACGCTGGCTCTAATTCGGGAGGCACTGGCACGACTCGCTCAAACCTACGGTGTACTACTTGGCGAAATGCCCGAAGCGGAACTTCCAGAAGTGGTGGTAGGTATTGAGTTTCGTCCGAATGGTTCTGGTGCTGAGGGATAGTTTTTCCGTTGAGCTGACGGCTGTATCCACCTATCCGGGGCTTTAGACCGAAAAATCCGGCAGCTTGTCGAAGGCGATCCGGTACTCGCCGACCTCGCCGACGAGGTCCAAAGTGGCGGGGCGGACGGTGTCGGGGCCAAAGCGGCGGTTGACGGAGTCAAGGGCCTGGGCCAGAAGCTGGTTTTTGCGCTCGTCGGGAAAGAGGGAAAGCCCGGGGTGGGCCACCAAGTGGCCGAGGACGACCGAGGCCTTGAGCACTTTTCGCCGCTCGCCCTTGGGCCAAAGGCGCCTCAGTGCAAAGACCAGGGTGCGGGTAGCGAAGGTGGGGGTGAGGTGGGTGAAGGCGGCGTGGTCCTCGCCCTCGAGGAAGCGGAGGTGCAGGAAAAGCGAGCCGGCGGCGTAGCCCGCCTTGCGCATGCGGGCGGCGGCCTTGACCAAAAGCCGCACCGCCACCATCCGGGCCTTTTCCGGCGCCCGAAGCTCGGGGGAAAGCACGTGGGAGTGGGCAAACGTGCGGCGGTGGGTCTCGACCTCGGGGAGGTCCTCGCCCCTTAAGTTCCAGTACATCCGCTCGCCGAGGACGCTCCCCCAGGCCCGGCGGAGGAGGGAGAGGGGGGCCTCGGTGAGCTGGCGGACGGTGAGGACGCCGAGCTGGTTGAGGCGGCGCTCCATCCGGCGGCCGATGCCGTAGAGGTCGGTGAGTTTGAGTTTCCAGAGGACCTCGGGGAGGTCTTCTTTTCGGATCAGCACCAGGCCGTCGGGCTTTTCGAGCTCGGTGGCGACCTTGGCGAGAAACCGGTTCGGCCCCCCGCCCACCGAGGCGAGGAGGTGCTCGCCCACCCGGGCGCGGATGGCCCGCTTGAGCTCCCTGGCGATCTCCTCCGCCCGCCCGCGCTCGTTTGCGAGGAGTTTAAAGCGCATCTCGTCGATGGAGCGGACCTCCTCGACGGGGAGGACGCTCTCGACCGCCCGCACGATCGCCTGGTGCACCTCGACGTAGCGGCGGGGCCGGGCCTTCCGGAGGACGATTCCAGGGCAGCGGGCCCGGGCCTCAAAGACCGGGGTGCCGGTCTTGACCCCGCACCGCCGGGCCTCGTAGCTGGCGGCGATGCAGACGGTGGTCTCGGCCTCCACCGGGACGACGCAGACGGGTTTCCCTCGGAGGTTCTCGTCGTCCTGCTGCTCCACCGAGGCGAAGTAGGCGTTCATGTCGAGGAAGAGGTAGCGGATCGTCATGGTCGGCCCCCGAATAGTTTACACCTGACAATCCCCTTAGAATCAAGGGCATGGTGGTGCGGGTCTGGCGGGGCCGGGTGCCCCGGGAAAAGGCCGATGCCTACGCGAAGTTTTTGGCCGAGCGGGCGGTGCCCGACTACCGTTCGGTGCCGGGTTGCCTCGCGGTCTACGTGCTCCGGCGGGACCTCGAGGAGGCGGTGGAGTTTACCACCCTCACGCTCTGGCGGGACCTGGAGGCGATCCGCGCCTTCGCCGGGGAGGAATACGAGCGGGCCAAGTACTACCCCGAGGACCGGGCGTTCCTCCTTGCGTTCCCGCCCTTCGTCGAGCACTACCAAGTGGTGGCCCACGCCCCCTAGCCCGGGGGATGCTCGGGCGCTTTTTGGCCGCTGCCTGGAGCTACGAGCTGGCCTCGTGGCTCGCCTTTCTGGCGGTGGTCACCCGGCTTGAGGCCGAGGCCGGGGCGGCCGCGAGCGGGCTCTACTTCGTGCTCTATAACGGGGTGCAGCTCCCGGCGGCGGCCGTGCTCGGCCCCTGGCTCGACCGGCTCGACCGGGGGCGGGGGTTCGCCCTCGCCCTGGTCCTTCCCCTTCCTGCTCTGGCCTTCGCCCTCGGTGCCCCCTCGCTTACGAGCGGGCTTTTCCTGGGCGCGGCCTACGCCCTCTCCGACTACCTGCTCTTTGCCCTGGTGCCCGCCGCGGTCCCCCAGCTCGTGCCGATGGAGCGGGTTTCGCGGGCGAACGCCCTTTGGCAGACCGGCTCGGGCGTAATCTTCGCCGCGGCCCCGGCGGCGGCGGGGCTCGGGCTGGAACGCTTGGGCTACCGCGCCGTCCTCCTTCTCGCCGGGCTGCTCCTTGGGACCGCCCTCCTCCTTTGGCCCGGGCGGTCGCTGGGCCGGGTGGGGGAGGGGGCGCCCCGCGGGGGCTGGGGGGCGGTGCTGGCCGCGCCGCTGGCGGCCAAAGGCGCCCTCGCGGTCTTTTGGGTAGCCCTTGGGGGAGGGTTGGTGAACGCGGCGCTCCCGGTGCTCACCGGGGGCGGGGAGGACTACGGGATCGTGCTCTCGGCGATCGGGGCGGGGGGCCTTTTGACCACCCTGCTCTTCACCCGGGTACCGCTGGCAAGGCCCCTCCGCCTTGCCGGGGCGGGGGCGCTCGCCCACGCCGCCGGCGACCTGCTCCTCTTGGCGGGGGTTTATCTCCCGGCGGGGGTGCTCAAGGGCGGGGCCAACGCCGCCTTCACCCTGGGTCTTGACACCGCCCTCCAGCTCGAGCTTTCGCCCCGGGTGCTGGCCCGGGCGTTCTCGCTGGGCTGGGCGGTGGGGAACCTGGGCCAGATGATGGGCGCGGGGGCGTTCGCGGCCTTCGCCAGGCCGCTGGGCGCGCGGGTGCTCCTGGGGTTTTCGGCGGGCTTTGCCCTGCTCGCCCTCGTCCCGCTCAAAGGGGCGGGGGCGGCCCTCCGCCGCCCCCGTGGCGAGGAAGCGCCTTAAAGGCGGACCTTTTCCTCGATCACCCGGGCCACGTGGGCGGCCAGGTTCTTGAGCTCGATGCGCCCCAGGACGTCCTCGAGGAACGCCGCCACCAGGAGGTTTTCCGCGCTCGAGCGGGGGATGCCGCGGGTTTCGAGGTAGAAGATCTGCTCCTCGTCGATCGGCGCGATTGAGGAGCCGTGAGAGCAGCGCACGTCGTTGGCGGCGATCTCGAGCTGGGGCACGCTCTCGACCCGGGCTTTCCGGGAGAGCAGGAGGTTGCGGTTGGTCTGGTAGGCGTCGGTCTTCTGGGCGGCGGGCTCGAGCTTGATCAGCCCCTGGTAGACGATCGTTCCCTGGTCCTTGGCCACGCCCTTGTAATAGACGTCGCTTCGGGCGCTCTCGGCGACGTGGTGCTGCAGGGTGTGGTGGTCGAAGTGCTGGTCGCCGGTGGCGAAGTAGATCCCCAGCATCTCGGAGTCGGCCCCCGGGCCCAGAAGCTCCGAGCCCACTTCGGCGCGGGCGAAACGGCCCCCGAGGTTGACCATCAGGTCCTTCAGGCTGGCGTCCTTCTCCAGGAGGGCCCGCTGGCGGTAGATCTGGTGGGCGTCCCCGCCCTTGGTCTGGACGTTGGCGTGGACCAGCCGCGCGCCGGGGCGGAGGATGAGCTCGGTGGTGCCCAGGTGGACCGAGGCGCCCTCCCCCTGGGAGAGGTGCTCCTCGACGTAGGCGGCGCGGGCGTGGTCGTCGAGCAGGACCAGGGTGCGGGCGACGGTGAGCTCGCCGGCCTCGCCGACGAA
>Ga0256841_1000615_pt1 | contig 35260 bp, 33 predicted proteins | sample 356308metaG_FD_185971 | JGI IMG/M metagenome (GOLD analysis project Ga0256841, IMG submission 185971) | Hydrothermal vent microbial communities from Mid Atlantic Ridge, Atlantic Ocean - 356-308 | ecosystem: Environmental > Aquatic > Marine > Hydrothermal vents | place: Atlantic Ocean: Mid... | reverse complement strand
AGCTCTAAAGCTGTCGGTAAAGAGATTGCCGAGAAAGCCAAAGAAGCAGGAATAAAGAGTGTAATTTTCGACAGAAACGGTTATTTGTATCATGGCAGAGTGAAAGCCTTAGCTGAAGCAGCCAGAGAAGCAGGACTTAAATTTTAATTTATTATGCCTAACGTAAACATAAAAAGAGTTAAATCAAGCGATATCGATTTTATTGACAGGCTTGTTAGCATTCAGAGAGTAACAAAAGTTACAAAGGGTGGACGTACATTTAGTTTTTCAGCCGTCGTGGTAGTTGGAAATGAACAGGGCGTTGTTGGTTTCGGATTGGGTAAGGCCCAGGAAGTTACTTCGGCAATTGCCAAAGGTATTGACGATGCAAAGAAAAATCTCATCAAAGTTCCGATTCTTCACGGTACTCTGCCTCACGAGCAGGAAGGTAAGTATAGTGGTGCAAAGGTCTTTCTTAAGCCGGCCGCTCCCGGTACCGGTGTTATTGCCGGTGGTGCTATGCGTGCTGTTTTGGAGAGTGTTGGTGTTAAAGATGTTCTTGCAAAATCTAAAGGTTCATCAAACCCCCACAGTGTTGTTAAAGCAACAATTAATGCGCTGATACAACTGAGAGACCCATATACGGTCGCTCAACTTAGAGGTATTGATTTGAATAAAGTTTTTAATGGATAAAATTCCTGAGACAAATGAAAAAATTAAAAATAAAACAGGTAAAGAGTAGAATAGGTCGCCCTGTTCGCCAAAAGAGAACACTTGATGCTCTGGGTCTGAAAAGACTGAATCAGGAAAGGGAAGTTGTTGCTTCTCCTCAGGTCTTGGGTATGATTGATAAAGTGAAACATTTATTGATAATTGAAGAAGTTAAATAAGAATATATAAATTTTTAAGAGATGGATTTAAGTAATCTTAAACCGGCAGAGGGCTCAACGAGAAATCGTAAGAGAATAGCCAGAGGACAAGGCTCCGGAGCAGGTGGAACCTCAACAAGAGGCCATAAAGGGGCTAAGTCGAGATCAGGATATAGCAAGAAAAAGGGTTTTGAAGGTGGCCAAATGCCATTGTTCCGCAGAGTTCCGAAATTCGGGTTTAAAAATATTAACAGAAAAGAATTCCGTGGCATAAATATTGACACTTTGCAGAAACTTGCAGATGAAAATAAGCTTACTTCTATTGATGTTGATACTCTTATCAATAACGGTCTTGCAAATAAAAAGGATCTTGTGAAAATTCTTGGCAGGGGCGAATTGACTGTTAAACTGGAAGTTAAAGCTCACGCTTTTTCGGCTTCTGCCGTAAAAGCTATTGAATCTCAAGGTGGTACTGCAACAAAAATGTAATTTTAATGAAGAAATTAATAGAAACCATAAGAAATATATATAAGATCGAGGATCTGCGAAACCGGATTCTCTTTACCCTTGGTATCATTCTTATATATAGATTAGGTGCTTATATTGTTTTACCCGGTGTGGATCCGCATCAACTTGCCAACCTGCAAAATCAGGGTAGCTCCGGATTACTCGGACTTCTTAACATGTTCTCCGGTGGGGCTTTCTCCAATGCGAGTATTTTTGCTCTCGGTATTATGCCTTACATCTCTGCATCCATTGTAGTGCAGTTGCTCGGTATGGCTATCCCCTATTTCCAGAAATTGCAGAAAGAAGGTGAAAGCGGAAGAAGAAAAATTAGTCAAATAACTCGTTATCTGACTGTTATTATTCTTATTTTCCAATCACCTGCTTATATTGCCAACTTGGTAAGGCAGTTGCCCCCGGAAGGTATTTATCCTTTCGACCCCAATATGACGACACATACCGTGTTCTCATTCTTCGGTATTTCATCAATTATGATTCTTACTGCCGGCTCAATGTTTATTATGTGGCTGGGTGAGAGAATTACGGAAAAAGGTATTGGTAATGGTATTTCCCTCATCATTATGATCGGTATTATCGCAAGATTGCCTTTTGCACTGATTGGAGAATTTGCTGCCAGAATGGAACAGAAAGGAGGCGGAGGCCTTGTTTACTTTGTTATTGAAATAGTTGTTCTGATATTTGTGATTCTTGTTACGATCCTGTTGGTTCAGGGTACAAGAAGAATACCTGTTCAGTATGCGAAGCGTATTGTAGGAAACAAACAATATGGTGGTGTGCGTCAATATATTCCGCTAAAGGTTAATGCTGCAGGAGTTATGCCTATTATCTTTGCTCAGGCAATTATGTTTCTGCCAATCACACTTGTTGGTTTTACGGATTCGGAATCGTTGAGCGGATTTGCTGCTGCATTTTCCAATATTAACGGATTCTGGTACAACTTCACATTCTTTATAATGATCATTCTCTTTACATATTTTTATACTGCCATTACGGTTAATCCTAATCAAATGGCTGATGATATGAAGAAGAACGGAGGCTTTATCCCCGGTGTTAAACCCGGAAGAAAAACGGCTGATTTCATTGATAATGTGATGTCAAGAATTACATTGCCGGGTTCCATATTTCTTGGATTTGTAGCCATTATGCCTGCTCTTGTCAGGTTGGTTGGTGTAAGTTCACAATTTGCAAGGTTTTACGGAGGTACATCTTTATTGATTTTAGTTGGTGTTATTTTGGATACGTTACAACAGATTGAAAGTCACTTGCTGATGAGACATTACGACGGATTAACAAAATCCGGTAGAATAAAGGGAAGGTCATCTTTTAGTATGACCGGCTAAGAAAATTTTGATTCGCGGAGGCGAAAATGATATATTATAAGACTGAAGAAGAAATAGAATTATTAAGAGAAAGTTCTTTACTTGTTGGAAAAACTCTCGCTGAAGTTGCAAAACTTATTGAGCCGGGTGTAAAAACCATTAAGCTTGATCAGGTTGCTGAGGAGTTCATAAGAGACAATGGTGCCGTACCGGGTTTTAAAGGTTATAACGGATTTCCGTTTACTTTATGTATCTCGGTGAATGAAAATGTTGTTCACGGTTTTCCTTCGGAAAGGGAATTGAAGGATGGCGATATCGTTTCGGTTGATTGCGGAACCATTAAAAACGGGTTTTACGGCGATTCGGCATACACCTTTGCCGTTGGAGAAGTGAAGGAGGAGGTGTTGATGTTGATGAAGAGGACTAAAGAGTCGCTTTATCTTGGAATTGAAAGTGCCGTTGCCGGGAAAAGAATTGGAGATATAGGTTATGCGATCCAGAGTTATGTTGAAAGTTTCGGATATTCGGTTGTCAGAGACCTTGTGGGGCATGGATTGGGAAGGAATCTTCATGAAAAACCGGAAGTTCCGAATTTCGGGAAGAGGGGCAGAGGTACTAAGTTGAAAGAAAATCTGGTGATAGCAATAGAGCCGATGATCAACCTCGGTACGAAAAGAGTTGTCCAGGAAAAAGACGGATGGACAATACGAACTGCCGACAGACAACCTTCGGCGCATTATGAGCACGATGTGGTTGTTAGAAAGGGAAAAGCGGAGATTTTATCAACATTTGATTATATTGAAGAAGTATTGAATAATAAATAGTTTTAAAAGATTATGGCAAAACAGGCATCAATAGAACAAGACGGAACGGTTATTGAATCGTTGGGTAACGCTATGTTTCGTGTGGAACTGGAAAATGGACATGTTATTACAGCTCATATTTCGGGAAAGATGAGGATGCACTATATTAAAATTTTGCCGGGCGACAGAGTGAAACTGGAGATGTCGCCATATGATTTATCAAAAGGACGTATAACATTTAGGTACAAATAAAAAGTAGAAAACAATGAAAGTCAGGGCATCTGTAAAGAAGAGAACACCGGATTGCAAAATCGTTCGCAGAAAGGGACGTTTATATGTAATCAATAAGAAAAATCCTAAGTACAAACAGAGACAAGGATAGAATATTTGATTTGAAATTTTAATTTTGAACAATAATAAAAAATAAATAGTTTATATGGCTCGTATAGCAGGAATTGATATACCGAAGAATAAAGCAGGTGAGGTTGCTTTAACTTATATCTATGGTATAGGAAGGTCAACAGCACGTAAAATCCTGAAGGAAGTTGGTGTTGACGGTGCAAAAAAAGTTCAGGACTGGAACGACGAAGAGCAAACGGCAATTCGTAATGTCATCAGTAATAATTTTAAGGTTGAAGGTGAATTGCGTTCTGAAGTCCAAATGAATATTAAGCGATTGATGGACATTGGAACCTACAGGGGTATCAGGCATCGTATCGGTCTTCCGTTACGTGGTCAGCATACCAAGAACAATGCCAGGACAAGAAAAGGACGCAAGAAGACAATTGCTAATAAAAAGAAAGCTCCTAAGGGTTAATATATAATTAAGTTGGAAAATTAATTACGACGGTAAATAAATATTATGGCTAAGAAAACCAGAAGTACAAAAAAGAGAGTAGTAAACGTTGAAACATACGGAAGAGCTTATATCAGCGCTTCTTTCAACAATATTATTATTACTCTGACGAATAATTCAGGTCAGGTGATCTCTTGGGGATCAGCAGGCAAGATGGGATTCAGGGGTTCAAAGAAAAATACTCCTTACGCAGCTCAGCTGGCAGCTTCAGATGCAGCTAAGGTTGCTTACGACCTTGGATTGAGAAAAGTAAAAGTTTTAGTTAAAGGTCCGGGTTCCGGAAGAGAATCTGCGATCAGAACACTTCACTCTTCAGGTATTGAAGTTATTGAAATAAAAGATGTTACTCCACTTCCCCATAATGGGTGCAGACCTCCTAAAAGAAGAAGAGTCTAAATTTGAATGGGAATGTGGATTTGATTAAATAATGAATTAACAATAGAAAACAGATATAAAATGGCAAGATATATTGGTCCGAAAACGAAAATAGCCAGGAAATTCAGAGAACCTATTTTTGGCCCTGATAAAGCTTTTGAAAAGAAAAACTATCCTCCGGGACAGCATGGAAACTCCAGAAGAAGAAGGAAACAGTCGGAATATGGTGTCCAGTTGATGGAGAAACAGAAAGCTAAATATACTTACGGTATTCTTGAACGTCAGTTTAAGAACATTTTTAAGAGGGCTTCGCGCAAGAAGGGTATTACCGGTGAAATTCTTTTACAACTTATTGAGGCACGACTTGATAATGTTGTTTTTCGTCTCGGAATTGCTCCTTCACGCCCTGCCGCTCGTCAGTTGGTTGGCCACAGGCACATTTTGGTTAATGGAGAAATAGTAAATATTCCTTCTTATTCCATCAAACCGGGTGATATTATTAGTGTCAGGGAGAAATCAAAGTCGCTTGAGGCTATTACTGATTCGCTCGCTTCAAGATCAAATGCATTTTCTTGGCTTGAGTGGGATGAAAATCTGTTGGCGGGTAAATTTTTAAATTATCCCGAAAGAGCTGAAATCCCTGAAAATATCAAGGAGCAGCTTATTGTTGAATTGTATTCTAAATAGTAATTAGCCTAACCGGTAGATAATCAATAATTAAAAAAGCTGAGTATGTCAATATTAGCATTTCAAAAACCAGATAAAGTTATAATGATCGATGCCGATGATTTCAAAGGTACCTTTGAATTTCGTCCGCTCGAACCTGGATTCGGTATTACTATTGGTAATGCACTAAGACGAATTCTTTTATCCTCACTTGAAGGTTATGCAATCACTTCTGTGAAAATCGAAGGCGTGGAGCAGGAGTTCTCAACCATTAAAGGTATTGTTGAGGATGTTACTGAAATTATTTTGAATTTGAAGAAAATCAGATTTAAAAGACAGATTGAAGAAGAAAATTCCGAGAAAGTACAGATAGTTATTGGTGATCAGGATGAGTTTAAAGCCGGTGATATTAATAAGTTTCTGTCGGTTTTTCAGGTTCTGAATCCGGAACAGATTATATGTCATATGGAGCCGAGTGTTAAACTCTCCATGGAACTTACAATCGAAAAGGGTAGGGGATATGTGCCGGCTGAAGAAAATAAAAGTATTAATGCTCCCATTGGGACAATTGCTATGGACTCAATCCATACCCCTATTAAAAATGTGAAATATCATACCGAAAATTACAGGGTTGAGCAGAAAACCGACTATGAAAAGCTGGTTTTTGAAATCAATACCGATGGTTCTATTCATCCTAAAGAAGCATTGAAAGAGGCTGCAAAGATACTCATACATCACTTTATGCTTTTCTCGGATGAACGTATTACACTGGATACGGAAGATAAAACGGTTACTGAAGAGTTTGACGAAAGCTCATTACATACCAGACAATTGCTGAAAACAAAACTCGTTGATCTTGACCTCTCCGTCAGGGCATTGAATTGTTTAAAAGCCGCTGACGTGGAAACACTTGGCGAACTGGTACAGTTTAATAAAAATGATTTGTTGAAATTCAGAAACTTTGGTAAAAAATCCCTGACCGAACTGGAAGATTTAGTGAAGTTAAAAGGTCTTGAATTTGGAATGAATATATCAAAGTATAAATTAGATAAGGAATAATCGAGATGAGACACAGGAAGAAAATTAATCATTTATCGAGAACAAGTGCACACAGGAAAGCAATGATGGCCAATATGGCTACTTCGCTGATATTGCATAAAAGAATTCACACAACTCTTGCTAAGGCTAAAGCCCTGAGAGGCTATGTTGAACCTTTGATTACCAAATCAAAGACCGATACTACGCATTCAAGAAGGATAGTTTTTAGTTATTTGAAAAGTAAGGAAGCGGTTACAGAACTCTTTAGAGAAGTTTCTTTAAAAGTTGCCGACCGCCCGGGTGGATATACGCGTATTATCAAAATTGGTAACCGCCTTGGTGATAATGCAGAGATGTGTATGATGGAACTGGTGGACTTCAATGAGAATCTGCTTGGTACCAAAGAGACTAAGAAAACATCCAGAAGGAGAAGAAGAGGTGGTGCTAGGAAGTCTGAAACAACGGAGGCAATAAAGAGCGTAGCTGAAGAAACTGTTGAGACCGTTGCCGAAAAGGTTGATGATGCTAAAGCTGAAGCTACTGATGAAGCAACTAAAGCTGAGGTGACAAAAACGGAAGTTCCTGAAAAAGAGGAGCCGAAGGCTGAGGAACCCAAGGCTGAAGCACCTGCAGAGGAACCTAAGGCTGAAGTTGAAAAGGAAGAGGAATCTTCTGATAATAAAGATAACGAAAAGAAAGATAACAATTAATATATTAGCTATTTTTCTATAAAAAAGGATAGGGCAAAATAGCTTTATCCTTTTTTGTGTTTTTGGGCAATATTTATATCAACTAATTAAAAATTAATAAATTATGAGTACAATATTAAATATACATGCACGTCAGATTCTTGATTCAAGGGGTAATCCGACAGTGGAAGTGGATGTTTATACCGATTCGGGCATTCTTGCAACTGCTGCAGTTCCTTCAGGTGCGTCCACCGGTATTCACGAAGCCGTAGAACTCCGTGACGGTGATAAGTCTGTTTATATGGGAAAAGGCGTTCTGAAAGCCGTACATAATGTTAATGAAATACTCAATGAAGAGTTGCAGGGCTTCTATGTGTCGGATCAAAATGAGATTGATGCCAAGATGATCGAAATAGACGGTACTCCAAATAAGGGTAACCTTGGAGCGAATGCTATTCTTGGAGTTTCGCTTGCAGTTGCAAAAGCTGCAGCCATTGAAAGCGGACAACCTCTTTACAGATATATAGGTGGTGTAAATGCAAATACTTTGCCTATTCCCATGATGAATATTCTTAATGGCGGTTCTCACGCTGACAACAGCATAGATTTTCAGGAATTTATGATTATGCCTGTCGGCGCTTCCAATTTTGCGGAAGCAATAAGAATGGGCTCGGAAGTCTTTCATAATCTTAAGTCGGTACTCAAAAAAGACGGCTATTCAACAAATGTTGGTGATGAAGGTGGCTTTGCCCCTAATCTTAAATCCAACGAGGAGGCAATCACGGTTATCCTGAAGGCAATTGAAAAGGCAGGATATAAAGCAGGTGAGGATATTTTTATTGCTCTGGACCCTGCATCTTCGGAATATTATCTTGAAAAGGAAAATGTGTATCATCTGAAATGGTCAACAGGTGAGAAACTTACTCCTGCCGAAATGGTTGAGTTTTGGGAAAAATGGGTGAAAAAATATCCCATTATATCAATTGAGGACGGAATGGCTGAAGACGACTGGGACGGATGGAAGTTGATGACCGATGCTCTCGGAAACAAAATTCAGCTTGTCGGTGATGATAACTTTGTAACAAATACCGAAAGAATTCAAAAAGGAATTGATATGGGTGTTTGCAATTCTGTTCTTATCAAGCTCAATCAAATAGGAACTTTGACGGAAACCATTGATGCCGTTAATCTTGCAACCCGTAACTCATATACCTCCGTTATCAGTCACCGTTCGGGCGAAACGGAAGATACAACTATTGCCGACCTTGCTGTGGCATTGAATACGGGGCTGATAAAGACAGGATCGGCAAGCCGTACCGACAGAATTGCCAAATACAATCAGTTGCTCAGAATAGAGGAGCAACTTGGCAATGATGCCAGATATCTTGGAAAGAGTTTCAAATATTACAAAAAATAAACCGAAAGGGCAGAAAATTTGGTTTGGTATGAGCTAAGATCATTGCCTAATTTGCAATGGTCTTAGCTTTTCTTATATCGGGCACACTCCCAACGCTTAACTCCCGAACAACTGCGACCCTGTGGGAAATGTGATGACCCGCTTTGTGAGTTTTCCTTTGTATTTTCTTTGGCCTTCGTGTCTTTGTGGCTATTATGCCACTAAGGCTCAAAGACACTAAGAACCGCAGAGGCATCAGGTATTAATGCAATGAACTTATTCCCAATAAAATTTATGGGACAGTTAATCTGAATACCTTTCTCCTTCCCTTAAAGCAATTCCTTATAATCAATGGTTATCGGCAGATTCTTTTCAAAATCATAAAGGGTAAGTTTACGGATTTCAAAATAACTTGTCCAGTATGTGCGCAATGTATTAATGTAGCTACTTGTTGAATTGTCCGTATTTTGTTGCGCAATGTTCAGGTCGGTAACACTTATTTTACCAATCAGATAACGGGCTTTAGTTATCTCGTAACTTTTTTTAGCCACGGTATCGGCTTTTGCCGAGATATTGACCTGCTCATCCTGCATATTGAATTTTGCCACTTTTAGAAATATCTGCTGATCAAAGTCAATTTGGTCTTGTTCAACCTGTGTCTGGATCAGTTCCCTCTGAGATTCGGCCATTTTGATTTTACCTCTGGCCACACCCCAGTCTACTATTGGCAGGGTAACTCCAATAGTCAGTTTTTGCTCGGGGATAGCATTGTTGTACACTTTGTTAAATTCAACGGATCGTTGAGTAAGTCCGTAAACAGCGTAGAGATCCATGTCGAAACGTCCGTTCATTTTGGCCATATTTACACTTTGTTCCGCTTCAATAAGCCGTCGCTCAAAGCCCAGTGCTTCGGAATTATTTGCCCTTGCTTCTGCAATTGCTTTTGAAGGATCAACTTCAAAGGGTGTAATTTTATCGGGAGGTATCAGTTCAACGGGCTGGTCATCTTTTATTCTGAGGTATGATTTGAACTGGTACATTACATTATCAACATTGATTTTTGCATCTTCAAGTCGTGACCCGGCTTTCAGATATTCGAGTTCCAACTGCAAGAGCTCATTTTCGGCAATTGTACCCAGATTAAATCTGCCCTTTGCAATTTTGTAAATAGTGTCGTAATTGGCAAGGTTTATTTTAGCTACTTTTAGTTGAATTTGTGCAAGTAACAGGTTGAAAAAATAGTTGGTTGCATTCATCGAAACTTGCTCCATATCTTCAAGATACTTCTTTTTTGCCTCTTTATATTTCATTGGTTCTATCTTCTTTTCCCATTTAAAGGGATTATATTTGAATATGGGCTGATTATAACCAATGTTAATAGGTGTTGACATATATTGAGTGTATGTTGCACTATCTGTAAAGTTATCAAGTCTTCTCAGGTTGGAGGATAGAAAAACCTGGCCTCCGGTCGGACCTATTCTCTGATTTATTGAGGCGTTTGCCGACCAGCTTGCCGACCTGTTTTCCAAAAGTACCTGCCCTTCGGGTAACAACACCTGCTGGAATGACCTGTCAAATGACGGTAAATTACCACCGACGGTTAAAGAGGGTAAATATCCCGCTTTATATGATCTGTATTGCCAATAGCTTGACCTGAAACGGTGTTTGGCCATTAATGCTCCAGGTGATTGGTCACGTGCAATCCTGATTGCATCATCAAGGGTTAACCGGCTTACATTGTCTTGTGAAAATAATTCCAAATGGTTGAAAAACAAAAAAATGAAAAGAAAAATGCTGACAATAACTCCTTTTTTTATCATTACTTTAAATATTTAAATGAAACATTACTTCTTCTAAGAACCGTGAATAACAATAACAATTAGCAAAGGTATAAAATATAAACTTACAATTGTGCCAAAAAATATCCGGTAAAGTTTTTACGTTTTATATATATTTGCATAAATAATCGAAATGTCTCTTCGGTTTGTACCCGATTATTGATATTGTTTTTTATAAATTCCTTTAAGACATTGTTATTATGAAAAAAAATGTAATTGCCGTATTAACTCTGTTATCGCTGACTGTACTGTTTCTTATGTACTCCTGCGGGCCCGGCAGAGAAAAAGGACATCCTGAAAAAATAAATCCGGAATTTGGAAATTACATCTCCGGCTATACAACTGGAATTATTTCCGTAAAATCATCCATTTACATCAGTTTCCGTAAACCTGTTAATCAAAATGTAAAACCGGGTGAACAGATTGATGCTGAGTTGCTGAAAATAAAGCCGGAAATTAAAGGTAAACTTTATCTGAAAGATGAAAATACCATTGAATTCAAACCGGTAAAGAAAATGTTATCCGGCGAAACATACAATGCAGAATTATATCTTGATAAACTTTTTGATGTCTCTAAAGATTTAAGGGTATTCAAATTTCAGTTTCGTACTATCGGGCAGTCCTTTAACGTGGTAACGGAAGGATACACGCCATATAACTCAAATGATCTTACGTTGAATAAGCTAACCGGTTATATCACAACTTCCGATGTTATGGAAGAAGATGATGTTGTTAAATTGCTACGTGCAGAACAAAACGGAAAGCAATTACCTTTGCACTTTGAATTTTCCGGAAGTGTGAAAAAATTCCCTTTTATTGTTGACAGCATTGTCCGTTCCGCCAAACCTGAAAAAGTAGTACTCTACCGTGACGGAAGTTCGTTGAACATAAAAATTAAAGGCTCGGATACTATAACTGTTCCACCACTTGATGAGTTCAGTGTTATTAATGTAAATGTAGTTCAGCAACCTTTCCAGTATATTGAAATACGATTTTCCGACCCCCTCAAACAGAATCAAAATCTTAATGGTTTAATAAGACTGAAGAATGGTGGTGATTTGAAGTTGATGATAGAAAAGAATATTGTTAAGGCATACTTGTCGTCAAGACAAACCGGGACAAAAACACTTCAAATAGAAGCTGCCGTTAAAAATGTAGCCGGATACAAAATGAAAGAGCCCTATTTTATTGAGCTCTCTTTTGAAGAGATAAAACCCGCTGTCAGAATGATCGGAAAGGGTATGGTATTACCCGAATCCGACGGACTGATACTGCCTTTTGAAGCAGTGAACCTGAATGCCGTTGATATTGAAGTTGTCAAAATATTTAAGACGAATGTACTTCAATATCTTCAGGTTAACAAAATGGATAATGAATATCAGAATCAGTTGCAAAGAGTTGGAAGACCTCTCTTTAAGAAGAAAATATCGTTGTCGGATGCCAATAATATTGATTTCGGTAAATGGAATGCTTTTTCGGTTGATCTGACCGACCTTATAAAGATGGAGCCGGGAGCCATTTATCAAATCGAGTTTTCATTTAAAAAGGAGTACTCAATGTATGACTGTCCGGGAGAAGAGAATTCCGCAACTGATGCATTCGGACAAAACAACAGCATGGACACGGAAGATGAGGATTCTTACTGGGACGGTAGCGGATATTACTGGTATAGGTATTACCCTGATGGTTACGACTGGCGTGAACGTGACAATCCTTGTCATATCTCGTATTTTAGTCCGAACAGGTGGGTGAAAAAAACTGTCTTGGCTTCTAATCTCGGATTAATAGCCAAAGGTAGTGCCGGAAATGTTTTTAAAGTGGCAGTAACGGATTTGCGGACTACCGAACCGCTTAGCGGAGTGAAAATCACTATGTACAACTATCAGCAGCAACCTATCGGAGAGGTGGCGACAGGTAGTGACGGATTTGCGGATATTGATCTGAAAAAGAAACCTTTCGTCCTTGTTGCCGAATATGGCAAAGATATCGGATATTTACGCTTAGACGACGGCACTTCTCTTTCGACAAGTATGTTTGATGTTAAAGGCCAAAAAATCCAGAAGGGGCTCAAAGGTTTTATTTATGGCGACAGAGGTGTGTGGCGCCCGGGAGATACCCTTTTTATGAATTTTATTCTTGAAGATGAAAACAATGTTCTTCCCAAAGATCATCCGGTTGTTTTTGAACTGCGAAATCCCCAGGGACAATTGGCTTCAAGAAATGTAAGCACAAGCGGAATGAATGGCTTCTATAGTTTTACAACTACTACGGAAGATGATGCACCAACAGGAATATGGCGGGCAAAGGTTACGGTGGGAGGTGTTGTGTTCTCAAAACGCATCAGGATTGAAACGGTTAAACCCAACAGATTGAAAATAAATCTTGACTTCAAAAAAAAGATACTTTCCGTAAATGATAAAAACACTGCAGGATTGCTTAAAGTCAGATGGTTGCACGGAGCTACTGCACATAATCTAAAAGTTAATGTTTCGGTTACACTAAGAAGGACAAAAACGGTTTTTGAAAAATTCAAGGATTATAATTTTGATGATCCTACAAAAAGAATATCCGCTGATGAGGAAGTGATTTTCGACGGAAAGGTGAATGATGAGGGTATAGCTTATGTGAAGCCTGACTTCGGAACGCATAAAAACGCTCCCGGAATGCTAAAAGCTAATTTTATGATCAGGGCTTTTGAGGAGAGTGGTGAATTTAGTACAGACTTCTTTTCATTGCCGTATGCTCCTTATAAAAGGTTTGTCGGGTTGAAGTTGCCTGAAGGAAATAATATGTATTGGGATGTTCTTGTGACTGACAGCACATATACCGGACATATTGCCGTTGTTGACGAAAACGGAAATCCCGTATCGGCTGAAAATCTTGAAGTGATGCTATATAAGGTTCGCTGGAGATGGTGGTGGGACGTTTCCGAGCAAAATTTGGGAAATTATTTTAACAGCAGCTATCACGAGTTGCTTATGAAAAAAACCGTCTCTGCAAAAAATGGAAAAGGCTCTTTTACTTTCAAAGTGGAATATCCCGATTGGGGAAGATATCTTCTTTATGTAAAAGACCCCTCAGGGCATCATTCTACGGGGAAATATTTCTATGCCGACTGGCCGGAGTGGAGAAGCCGGTCGAACAGAAAACGTCCTGAGGGACCTGCCGTACTTGCTTTTTCATCTGATAAGAAAAAATATAATGTGGGAGAAAAAGCCGAGATATCCTTCCCGACAAGCGGACTGGGCCGGGCTTTGGTAACTGTTGAGAACGGTTCTCGTGTAATTGATGCCTACTGGATTATTCCGGAGCCTGAAAAGAAGGAAACAAAGTTTATTGTTGATATAACAGAAGATATGTGCCCGAACGTGTATGTTGGAATTACGTATGTCCAGCCCCACGCACAGACGGCTAACGATCTGCCGATAAGACTTTACGGAGTTATCAATATTTCGGTTGAAGATCGAAAAACACGTCTTTATCCTCAAATTGATATGCCTGACGAGCTAAAACCCGAAAAGAATTTTACAATCCGGGTTTCGGAAAAAAATGACAAGCCTATGACCTATACCCTTGCAATTGTTGATGACGGTTTGCTCGATCTGACAAGGTTTAAAACGCCCGATCCCTGGTCGGCTTTTTATGCCCGTGAAGCTCTTGGTGTGAAAACCTGGGACTTATATGATTATGTGCTTGGTGCTTATGGAGGAAAAATGGAGAAATTATTCGCCATAGGCGGTGATGAGGGTGAACAGGTTAAAAACAAACAAAAAGCCAACCGCTTTAAACCTGTGGTTATGTTTCTCGGTCCTTTCACGCTTAATGGCGGCAGGAATGAGCATAAATTAAAGATGCCTAAATATGTAGGTTCGGTAAGAGTTATGGTGGTTGCGGGTAACCGGGGCGCTTACGGCTCTGTTGACAAAACAGTTCCCGTGAGAAATCCGCTTATGATACTTGCAACTTTACCGCGTGTTCTTGGTCCCGATGAAGAGGTAAAGTTGCCCGTTACCGTTTTTGCTATGGATAAAAAGGTTAAAGATGTTAAACTTGAAGTGAAAACAAATGAAATGTTCGGAATAGTGGGAAGTAAGGTTCGGAACGTCCATTTTGATAAGACGGGCGATAAACTTGTGACTTTTAGTCTTAAAGTTGCCGAGAATACCGGAATTGCCCGGGTTACCGTAATCGCTACCGGTGGTGGTGAAAAGGCTTCGTACGACCTTGAACTGAACGTCAGGAATCCCAATCCACCCGTAACGGATATTCTTGAAACAGTTATCAATCCCGGCGAATCCACGACAATAGCTTATAAGCCCATTGGAATATCGGGAACAAACGAGGGAACATTTGAGGTTTCGGATATTCCGCCTATTGACTTTGGCAGAAGGCTTAAATATTTATTGCATTATCCGTATGGCTGCGGCGAACAGACAACTTCAGCCGCATTCCCGCAACTCTATATTTCGGATTTTATAGAGACCGATCAAAGAGTTACGAATTATACTACAAAAAATGTTAAGGAGGCTATCAGGGCTCTCGGGTTTATGCAACTTCCAAACGGAGGATTCAGATATTGGCCCAATGCTTTGACTGCAAATGACTGGTTGACTACCTATGCCGGACATTTTATGCTGGAAGCTGAAAATAAGGGATATTCATTGCCTCCGGGATTTAAAGATAGCTGGATTGAATACCAGAAAAAGGCTGCACGTGACTGGGCCTATTACAATGATAAGTATCCGGGGTATTACAGCGGTTATGAATTTGCTCAGGCATATCGCCTCTATACGCTTGCACTTGCCGGTTCTCCGGAAATGGGTGCAATGAATCGCCTAAAGGAAAAGGTGAGTTTCGTATCTTCGAAATGGAGGCTTGCCGCGGCTTATGCTCTCGCCGGACAAACCGAGGTTGCTAAAAATCTGGTAAAAGATCTTTCTACGGATGTTCCGAAATATCATTTAAGAAATTATGTTTATGGTTCCGTTTTGCGCGACCAGGCAATGATACTTGAAACGATGACCATACTCGGTGAAAAGGAGGTGGCTGCAAAGTTGGTTGCCCAAATTGCTCGTAAACTCAGCTCAAACAGTTGGTACAGCACTCAAACAACTGCCTTTTGCCTTTGTGCCATCGGAAAATATGCAGGAAAGAACAAAATAACCGGTGATGAACTCCATTATAATTATAAAATGAATTCGGATAAAAAAACGGAGGTTAGAACCCAACTTCCCATTTCGCAGTTCGACCTGAATTTTCAAAAAAACGATTCGGGTAAAGTGATTATTGAAAATAAAGGTGAATCACTTATTTTCGCGCGTTTGGTATTGCAGGGAACACCGGTGACGGGTGATGAAACATCTGCCGAAAATAATCTGATAATTAATGTGAAATATACAACGCTAAAGGGAAAGGAAATTGATGTGTCGAAAATTGAGCAGGGAACGGATTTTCTTGCAGTTGTGAAAGTTTTTAATCCCGGGATATATGGATGGCTTGAAAATATGGCAATAACTCAAATATTTCCTTCGGGATGGGAGATCATCAATACAAGGCTTGCGGATTATACTACGGTTCATCACGCCGATTATCCCACATATCAGGATATTCGTGACGACAGGGTTTATACTTATTTTGATATCGGGCATGGCAATAAAACGTTTATTGTCACTCTTAATGCCTCATATCTTGGTAAATTTTATCTTCCTGCCGTCACTTGTGAAGCAATGTATAACAATAGCATTAATGCCAGAGTACCCGGACAATGGGTCGAGGTGGTTAAGCCGGGTGAGAAATAGCTTTGTTTTGCCGGTGACTTGTCAACCCGCGGCAAAACCTTGTTCCATATGCTTTTGAGGACAAGATATACAACTTATATCCGAATGCTCTTTTTTAATATTGTGTTCAATAAGAAATCCTGTAAAGTATATTATTTGAATATTCCATATCATATATTAAAAAGTGATTAAGAGAATGTTTCAGGGGAAATAATTTGTAGTTTTGAAGCAAATAAAAAAATGATTTATGAAAATAAAACAATTGTATCCGGCTGTTTTTGGTTTGCTTCTTGCCTTTAATACTGTCTTCGGGCAGGAGCAGGTGGCAAACAATGTTGTTTATGCCGAAGGATTCGGCAACGGAGGAATCGTTTCGTTGAATTACGAAAGTATGATAAGAATTAATCCCGTGTTTGATCTTAGTCTCAGATTTGGTATGTCGGCAATCCCGCGTATGAAAAATGTTGATTTTGAATATTACGGATTTGGATTTCCCATGGAGTTCAATCAGATATTTGCTTTTAAGGATGGTTCTGTTAGTAATTGGGAGATAGGAGAGGGGCTGTTTTGGTTCTTTAATAAAAAGAAAGATGAAGATATATTGCGTTCAATAGGTGCTTTTACATTAAGAACGGGATATAGATATCAGAAGTTGGAAGGCGGTTTCTTCTTCAAGGCTTCGGCAATGATATTTTTGTATGTTTATGATTCGAGAATAACTAATTCCGGTGCCGACGCACAGGTGTTGTATCCCTGGGGAGGAATTGGTGTGGGATATTCGTTTTAATATGTTGGTTAAAAATGAAAATCAAAAAAATAATATCCATATTGATTCTGACCGTCATATCGGTTATTTTTTGGTTTTCGCTTCCCTCAACGCTTTTCCCCGTGCCAACCTCAACGGTCATTGAAGACAGAAACGGTATTATGCTCGGTGCAAGAATTGCATCCGACGGTCAATGGCGGTTTCCATACAATAAAAATGTTCCGGAAAAATTCAAAACGGCGATAATCGAATTTGAAGACAACCGTTTTTACCAACATCCCGGTGTCAACCCGTTTTCTGTTTTGCGGGCTGCGTATCAAAACCTGAAATCGGGGAAGGTTGTCAGCGGAGGAAGCACCCTGACAATGCAGGTAATACGGTTAATGAGAAAAGGGAAGCCGCGTACGATAAAGGAGAAGCTACTGGAGATGTTACTTGCGCTACGATTGGAAATGACATATTCTAAGGCTGAAATACTTGCTCTGTATGCTTCCAACGCACCTTTCGGTGGTAATGTAGTGGGGCTTGATGCCGCTGCATGGCGTTATTTCGGACAAAACCCCGACAATCTGTCCTGGTCGGAGATAGCTTCTCTTGCTGTCCTCCCCAATGCCCCGTCACTGATATATCCCGGGAAAAATCATTATCATTTAAAGGAAAAACGTAACAGACTTCTGCTCAGGCTATTCAAAAAAGGAATTATTGATTCCACCGATTACATCCTTTCAATGAGTGAGCCCTTGCCGGAAAAACCCTTGCCTTTCAGGCAACCTGCACAGCACCTTTTGATAAGAGCATACAAAGAGCATCAAGGGGAAAAGATTCGTACAACATTGGATTATTCATTACAAATTGAAGTTGGAAGAATCGTTGAGTCTCACCACAATCAGCTGAAATTCAATGGTATTCATAATGCTGCGGCAATTGTTATTGATGTTGAGACGGGAGAGGTGCTCGCCTATGTGGGTAACACAAAAAATAAAGATAATCCCGAATATGGAAGTGATGTTGATATTATTCAGTCTCCGCGAAGTACCGGAAGCATCTTAAAGCCGGTTCTTTATGCTTCGATGCTGGATGCCGGTGAAATTTTACCGAACACTCTCATCCCGGATATACCTACAATGATAGCAGGTTTTTCACCGAAGAATTTCAACAGGAAATACAACGGGGCAGTCCATGCCTCAAAAGCCCTTTACCGCTCACTTAATATTCCGGCTGTCAGAATGTTACGTCACTATGGTGTTCCGAGATTTTATGAAAAGTTGAAAAGTGTGGGTATTACCACTTTGAATAATCCGCCCGGTCATTACGGGCTGTCCTTGATTCTTGGAGGTTCGGAAGCAACGCTGTGGGATCTGGCAGGTGTATATGCGGGTTTTAGCAGAGTACTTAATCATTTCTACGAATTTAACGGTAAATATTGTTCCTCCGACTGGCATCACCCGGTTTACATTTTGGATTCTTCAGGTATAAAAAAGCCGGAAAGGAAAGAATTGACGGAACAATATAAACTATCTGCTTCTGCCGTTTACCTGACCTATCAATCCCTTTTGCAGGTTAACAGGCCTGAAGAATTATCGGGATGGAAATCATTCTCATCCACAGGAAAAATTGCATGGAAAACAGGTACAAGTTACGGCTTTCGAGATGGTTGGGCTGTTGGAACAACTCCTGGGTATGTTGTTGCTGTTTGGGTGGGAAATGCTGACGGAGAAGGAAGGAACGGACTTACAGGTGTGTCAGCGGCAGCTCCTGTTATGTTTGACATTTTTAATCTTCTGCCTCAATCCGGTTGGTTTGACGCTCCCTATGATGAAATGGCGAAAATAGCCGTATGCAGAGAGAGCGGCTACAGGGCATCTTCAATATGTGGGCATGTTGATACTGTTTGGGTACAGAAATCCGGATTGAAAACCGTTGCCTGCCCCTATCATAAACTCATTCACCTTGATCCGTCAGGCAGATACCGGGTGACAAGCGAGTGCTTTGAGCCTGAAAAAATGATACATAAATCGGAATTTGTTTTGCCACCTGTAATGGAATGGTATTTCAGGCAGGTTAACCCTCTTTATAAGCCGTTACCTCCATATATGAAGGGTTGTGTACCAAACGGCGAGATACCGATGGAATTAATATATCCGGAGCGGAATGCAAGAATTTATCTCCCTGTGGAACTTGACGGCTCAAATGGGAAGGTTGTTTTTCAGGCTGCTCATCATGAATCAACTGCGAAAATATATTGGCATATTGACGGAAACTTTGTCGGAGTTAGCGAAGGTGATCACAAAATGGCTCTAAGCCCGGAACCCGGAAGACATACTTTGTCGTTAATTGATGGTCAAGGAAACTCGATTACAATATCTTTTGTTATTCTGACAAACAAAAGTAAATAAATATAACAATCTTTTATTTTGCAGGAATTGTAAAATAAAAGACAGAACCCTTATCCGGTGCGGAATCAAACCATATCTTGCCGCCAAGAAGTTTAACGTTGGCCTTGCAAATAGCCAGTCCGAGACCTGTACCTGAAATGGGACGTTTATTGTCATTGGTCTGCATAAATCTCTCGAAGATTATGGCTTTGTCAATTTCCGATATTCCTCTTCCCGTATCTTTTACAAAAAATTTAATGTAATCATCGGAAACGGAATATCCGAATTTGACATATCCTTTGTCTGTGAATTTAAGTGCATTACTTATAAGGTTAATAAATACCTGTCTTAATAATAACCTGTCAGTATTTATTTTAAGCGGCTTCTCTGCATCCGGAATATCCAAAAGGAAATGTACCTTTTCTTTTTTGTTTAGAGAAAATTGCGTATGGATATCTTTCATTTCATTATCAACAACGAATTCTGATTTTATTATCTCAACCAAACCTGCCTGAAGTTTGGAAATGTCAATAATGTCATCAATCAATTCAAGAAGATGATTACCGCTTTTACTAATGTTTTCTATATATTTTAATTTTGTATCCTCATCTTGCTCATCTTTCAGTAGCTCGGAAAATCCCAGTATGATATTCATTGGAGTTCTTATCTCGTGCGACATATTTGCCAGAAAAGCCGACTTAAGTCTCTCCGATTCCTCCGCCTTAAGTTTTGACTGTAATAGTTTTCTGTTTGTTTCTTCCAGATCGTTAGTCCTCTGCTTTACAATCTCCTGAAGATGACTTTTATGGTAGCGCAGTTCTTCCTCCGTATTTTTAAGCAGTGTAATATCAAGAATATAACCGAGAAACTCGGCTATATTCCCTTTTTCATCTCTGATAACCGTTGAGTAGCCCGTTACCCAAATAACCTTGCCGTCATTTCGTTTTATGCGATAAGGACTATGGGTTATTATATTAGAGCCTTTATTTATAGAATTATCAATTTCAGTTTTTACACTTTTCAAATCGTCTTTATGAATAATATCCTCAAAAACTATGGAGCCACTGGTTAATTCCTGAACCGAATAACCCAAAATCTCCTTGACATTGGTAGAACTGTTTTTAACCGGCCAACCTTCGCTTGCCTTCCACCTGAGCACGGCAACAGGTCCCTGATTAAAAAGTTTTCGCTCCTGCATAAGCAAATCGGCCAGGTGCTTTATTCTCTCTTCTCTTTGTTTTCTGTGCGATATTTCGCGAATGGTTATTAAAATTCCAAACGAATTACCATTATCATCTTTAATCGGTGATTTTATCACATTGAGCCATCTTTTATTCCCGTCGGGACCGGTTACATAACGGTCGGTTTCGTACCGCTGTCCGGTTATCAAAACCCGGATATCACTTTCCCTGTATATTCGGGCTTCTTCTTCCGGAAAAATATCATAATCCGTTTTGCCTATAATATCACTTTCATTTTTTCCGATATAATGGCAAAAGTTATCATTGACAACCTGATAAGTGAAATGATCGTCCAGCAGAATGAGTATGTCCGGAGATGCGGCAAATATGGTCTTTAGCTGTTTTTTTCGTTTGCGCAAAATAGCATCTTTTCTTCTCTCTTCGGTTATCTCATTAATTACGGCTAAAAAATATTGTATATGTCCGTTTTCATCTTCAATTACCGAAACCGAAACCCTTCCGATTTTTTGATTTCCATTCTTATCTGTAAAATTCAGATCATAAGGTAGTAAATTTCTATCGGATTTGGGTGTTGATAGTTTTTGTGCAACCGTTACCTTGCTCTCTTTTGTAATAAAGGGAAGCGTCATTACACTTTTTCCCATAACTTCCGACCTGTGATATCCCAAAAGATCATAAACCCGGCCGTTGACATTAATTACTTCTCCTTCCTTGCTGATTATCACTACTGCATTCGGGGAGTTGTTAAAAATAGTTTTGTAGATGTTGTTCTCATACGTTTTGGTGAAATGGTTGGGAATTGCTGTGTTACTACCCTTTCTGAAAAGAGTATTTCCAAAATGTTGATTTCCTGTTGTGATACTTCCGATAAAACTCATAGCGTATTTTTATTTAAAAACCGTTTTCTAACATAGATTTCTTAAACATTATTTCCCATTAAAAGGTTGTATAAAATAGGATTGTCTGTGGTGGAAAAAAAGTGGATTGTTGCGTAATCCCTTAAAGTATAGGAATATATAGGATGTCAACTCTTTGTGAACAATAAAAAATATGCTAAGATGAAGGGAGTAATACCGGGTTGTTTCATACGTTGCTAACAAATTGTTAATAAACCCTGTTCACAACATGTGAATTACTAAACGAGAAAAAACTTGACTTCGGGGTGTTGATTGTTCTATTTTTGTCGCACCAGGCAAGGGATAAAAGGTTAGCTTGGAACGTCAGGGATTAAGAAAAGGAAACCGGCAACGGTAAACCTCTCATTAATCCGGATTGAAAAAGGGAAAAGCATTAGGTTGCCGACCCGATTGAAAATCCACCTTGAAATCAAGTAGTTCAACTGAAGGCGTTCACTTATGTGAACTTAGATTTCAAGATCTTACCTTCAGATGATTCAGACCTGCAAATGCAAAGTTCTTCGGAACGGAAACAATTGCTCGTCAGCTTGAAAGGTCGGGAAACCGTAAACTGATAAACCTGCAAAGGTCTTTCACAAACGGTTTCAAACCAAGAGATGACAACCACACGGAAGTCAACTCAAGGTGAACGTGAAAAGTTGCGGTTTAGCTCTTGACAGTCTCCGGACAGTCAATCTAAATCAGGCTCCCGAAAGGCAAGTTCTTCGGAACAAACCCGGAAAGAGCAACCATAATAACCGTAACCTGGCGCCAAACAAGCGCTACGGCGGTTGCAAGGTGAGCGGGAATCTTATCGAACAGATGAGATTCCCGCTGTGCTTTATGCCTTATCATAAACATAATCAATCCCGAACAACTCAACAAATCCATCAAACCTTTCCAGTTTATCTTTACCGTATTTTGAAATTTTCTTTCTTATCTTTTCAACTGGCTTTGGCACAAGAAGGTGATTCTCCGATTTGCTGTAAAACTTATCGGCATAGCAAATAATCTTTTCCTCATAACTTACGGGAAGCATATCGCGGTGCGGCAAAGGCATTTTGTATTTTATAATATCTTTTTTCGACAACCCCACACCGACATGCCTTTCACAAACAGGCGCAATATCCTTAAGTCCGTTCTTTTCAAGTATCTCCCTTCCAAGATACGAATGGGCGATGTATGGATATTTACCATGGCAACCTATTTCCGGTGCTCTTGTCTTTATTATCCCTATATCGTGAAGCAAAGCTCCTTTCAAAATAAACTTTTTATCCAATTTCAGATGTTTGTTATGTTTGTAAATCCTTAAAGCAAGCTCCGTAACTCTTACCGAATGGATAAAGAAAAAGGGATAAGCTTCGGAATCTTCAGGGTAGTATTTTTTTATTATCTTTTTTACATCCTTGGGAATTTTAAAGGGAACTTCAAAATTCTTTAATATTTTTTTTAACTCTTTTCCGTTCATTTACAATCAGATTTTGGTTCAACATGGATGTTGATGTCAACAGAATTAAACTTTTCTTTCAATCTTTCTTCCATCCTGTCGCATAAGTTGTGTGATTCCTTTACCGTCATTTCATCGGGAAGTTCAAGGTGAAAATCTATGTATTTGTAGGGGCCTGATTTTCTTGTTCTTAAATGATGGTATCCTATGCAGTCATTTGTAAACTCTTCGATGATAGCTGTTATTATGTCCACCTCCTGTTGATCCAGGCTGTTATCGAGAAGAGGGTTAAAAGCGGATTTAATAAGATTATACGCTTCCCACAGAATTATCAGAGCAACGAAAATGGCTATTACCGGATCGAGAATATGCCAGCCTGTCACCCATATCAATCCGATACCGAGAGCAACACCGACGGAAGTGTAGATGTCTGTTTTTAAATGGAGTGCGTCGGCCTCCAGTGCTATTGAATCGGTCTCTTTTGCAACCTTATATAATTTTCGCGACACAAAAAAGTTAACCAGTGCGGAAACTCCCATAACAATAATACCCCATTGAAGATATTGAACAGGTTCGTTGACAATCAAGCTGTGTATGGAATGATATACTATCCATATAGCCGCTACAATTATTAAGAGCCCTTCAATAACTCCGGAAATATTCTCTACCTTTCCATGTCCGTACGGATGCTCCTTGTCGGGAGGCATATTGGATACCTTAACCGAGAAAAAAGCAATTAGGGAGGCAACAAGGTCAATTGCCGAATGTGCAGCTTCGGAAATGATACTCACAGAGCCGCTTATGATACCTACGGTTATCTTCATTATAACAAGAAAGATATTTGAAAACACCGAAAGGCGTGCAGTATTTACTTTTTTACTCAATACAGTTAACTTTATTGCAAAATTAGATTAAAAAATTATATCTGCGGTTTAATAATATTTTATAATTTTGCAGCCTGGTTTGCAAACAGTAGTTATGCTTTTGCAAATCGTCAAAGGACCCGTAGCATAATTGGATAGTGCACCTGACTACGGATCAGGAGGTTGGGGGTTCGAGTCCCTCCGGGTTCACAATTAAAATAAAGGATTGCGGTTTTTTGCGCTGCAATCCTTTTTGTTTTTTGGTAATGAGTTCATCACAAGTAAAAATTCGTTGTTTGAAATTGTAGTGCGTAATCTTAAGAAAATAAACTGTTTGTGTAAAGCAAAAACATCAATAAATAGGTTAGATATCTCATGAATTTTATTTTTGTATTAATTCAATATGCCATCCCTACGGGATTTGCATTTCGTTTTGTCTTCATTCTTTTTACCGATATGTCATCCCTAACGGGATTTGCTTTAGTTCTATGCTGTTTTTAGTCCCGTCAGGTACGAAATATTAATTGCGTTAATCTATGAATGATAATTTTAAGTTGCAAATATATGAAATATATTATCCGTAATTTCTACAACATATTTGCCTGCCACACGATTATAGCATATAAAGCAAACCGGAGAAAACGTGAGAGCGACCAGAAAAGATATTTTTTAACTGGAAAATGAAATGATCCTACAAGCATTGCAATAGCAGAAAAGGGCAGGGGGGTCATAGCTGCAACAAGAATAAGAAAAGCTCCGTATTTCACTACGAGTGGTTGATACTTTGAGAGAAATCTTTTTCGGATATATCTGAAAGTGACTGTTGTCTTCAGGAAATCGCCGAATAAAAATCCAATAAATCCGGAAATATATGATATAACAGCCAAAAGGGAAACTATCCCCACATAATCAATCAAATGGCCACTGCTCAATCCCCATATCATAAAGAATTCGGGAGGAATAATTCCGAACATTAGCTCGGAAATCGTATAAATAGAATAAATCAGTAACTGATTCTCCAAATAGGGCTTAATAGCCTCTTCCCAATTAAATCCGAAATAGTGTTTTATTAAAACATAAGCTCCGACAATGATTATGGTCCAGATGAATCCTTTTATGAAATTAGTCCAGAAGAACTTTGTCTTATCGCCTATTTTTATTTGTTTTGATGTCATAAACACTTTACCGTCAGTGATTTTTATTGATCTTTTTTAAAACCAAAGCTGTCCTGTTGGGGAGATAAATACTTAATCTGTTTGCATTGTCACCGTTATTTTTAAAAGATGGATATATCAGGCTGTCATCAACTCTGTTATGCCCGCAAAATTCCTTGCTGTCCGAATCTAAAATCACCTGATAATCACCTTGCTCCGGGATTTTGAACTCGTAACCCGGTATTGAGTTGGATGTATGAAAGTTAAAGACAAAGATAAGGTTATTCCTCTCGAAAATTATTGTCTGGTTTTGTGCATCCATATTCAGTTGGTTTGCAAAAAGCGAAGACATAATTTTATTATCCTTAATGACTTTTATCATCTCTCTGTCGAAAGCGGCAAGGCAGCTATATTTAAGCTCCGGGTTATCAACGAGAGACCATTGCCGGCGGGCATACTTATAACTCCAGTTGTTACCTTCCCTCGGGAAGTCAATCCATTCGGGATGTCCGAACTCATTTCCCATAAAATTAAGATAAGCATTTCCTCCAAGTGAAATTGTGAACAACCGAATCATTTTATGAAGTGCAATACCCCTGTCAATCACAATGTTATCGTCATTTTTGTGCATATGCCAGTACATTTCCTTGTCCATCAGCCTGAAAGCTATGGTTTTGTCTCCGACAAGAGCTTGGTCATGCGATTCGGCGTAAGCAACCGTTTTAACATAAGGCAATCTGTCGTTCAAAACATTCCACATTTCATAAATGTCCCATTGTTCATCCTGTTTTTCCTTCAGCAATTTTATCCAAAAATCGGGGATACCCATTCCAAGCCTGTAATCGAATCCAAGTCCGCCTGCTTCCACATCTGCCGTAAGTCCTGGCATACCGGTAACATCCTCGGCAATGCTCACGGAATCCCTTTTTATGTTATGAGACAGTGTGTTTGCCAGCTGAAGATATGTAATTGCATCATACTCAACTCCTTGTCTGAAAAACTTATCGCGACTGTCAATGGTTTCAAGGCCGTGGTGAAAATACATCATTGAGCCTACACCGTCGAAGCGAAAGCCGTCAAAATGAAATTCCTCGAGCCAATATTTAACATTGGAAAGAAGAAATCTCAGAACCTCTGTTTTTCCGTAATCGAAAATCTTTGAATCCCATTGGGGATGCTCTCCGCGGGTTCCCGGATGAAAGTATTGATGATCGGAGCCGTCGAATTCATTTATTCCTTCGACCGTATTTTTAACGGTGTGGGAGTGAATAATGTCGAGGATTACGGCAATTCCCATTTTGTGGGCGGTTTTAATAAGATTCTTCAAATCTTCGGGAGTACCGAAGCGGGAAGAGGGAGCAAAGAAGTTGGATACATGATATCCGAAAGAACCGTAATAAGGATGTTCCTGAATAGCCATTAGTTGAACGGCGTTGTATCCGCCGTTTTTTATTCTCGGTAAAATGTTTTCCGTAAATTCATTGTATGTTCCTATGCCCTCTTTTTCCTGAGCCATTCCGACATGAGCTTCGTATATAAAAAGGTCGCCGATACCGTTTACATCAAAACCGTCTTCTTCCCAATCAAAGGGTTCCGGTATCCAAACTTGCCCGGAAAAGTTCTTTGTGTCTTCATCCTGAATCACTCTTTTGATGTATGCGGGAATCCTGTAACTCAGTCCTTTGGATGAGTCAACCAGAACCTTTACTTTACTACCATGAACGAAGGTGGTCGCATAATCTTTCTCGGGAAGAAAAATCTCCCATACTCCGAAATTATCCCTTGTCAGAGGATGTGTGAATTTCTCCCAGTTGTTAAAGTCGCCTGTCAGGAAGAGAGCTTTTGCTTCGGGAGCCCATTCCCTGTAAAACCAGCCTTTTTTCTTTTTGTCGTAATTTATTCCGAAATATTTGTATCCGTCTGCAAAGGCTGTCAGTGTACCGAAATCATTTTCTATGGCTTGCAGTCTCTCTTCAAACCTTGTAATCCTGGCTTCAATATCCTTTTTGCTCGGTTCGAGCCAGGGATCAATATCCGTTAATTTTAGTTTTCCTTGCGGCATAGGCTTGTTTTTTGCAAAAGTAACCATTAATGTGAACTTTTGATTGAAATATATGTTGTTTTTTATATCCTTTAACATTAAATTTCTTTATGATGGATCATATTGATATTCTTGACAAACTACCTAAACATCTGTTAAACTATGTTGTTGAACAGGATTATAACTCTTATACTGCGAAAGACCATGCTGTGTGGAGATATGTTATGCGCCGGAATATAAAGTATCTCCCTGAAGTTGCTCATCATTCTTATCTCGAAGGATTGAAAAAGACAGGGATAGGAATGGAAAGGATTCCGAATATATCGGGAATGAACAGGATATTAGGAGATATAGGCTGGGGTGCCGTTACTGTTGACGGTTTTATTCCTCCCAATGCCTTTATGGAGTTTCAGGCTAATAATGTTCTTGTTATTGCTGCGGACATTCGCTCTGCCGATCAGATAGAATATACTCCGGCTCCCGATATTATTCACGAAGCTGCCGGTCATGCTCCCATTATTGCCGATCCCGAATATGCTGAATATCTTCGTCTTTTCGGTGAAATTGGTTCAAAAGCATTTTCTTCATCCTATGATAAAAAAATGTATGAAGCAATCAGGCATCTTTCCATACTCAAAGCCGATCCTTACACCCCGAAGAATGAAATTGACGAGGCTGAAAAAAGGTTACAGGAACTTGATAGTAGGGTTGTGGCGAATTCGGAAATTGCTCTTATCCGTAACTTGCATTGGTGGACTGTTGAGTACGGACTAATAGGAACTCCTGATAATCCGAAGATATACGGAGCAGGCTTGCTCTCCTCCATTGGTGAAGGCCGTTCATCGTTGAAACCTGATGTGAAAAAACTGCCTTTGACCATTGAAGCGGTAAATTATAATTTTGATATAACTACACGACAACCACAATTGTTTGTTACTCCTGATTTCGGACACTTAAGAAAAGTGCTTTTTGAATTTGCCGACCGGATGGCATTGCGCAGGGGAGGAGTTTACGGTTTGAATGTTGCCGTTGAATCTCAGAGTATTGCAACGGCTGTTTACAGTTCGGGTTTACAGGTGTCGGGTGTTATTAATAATGTGATTGAAAAAGACGGGAAGCCTGTTTATATCTCAACACAGGGGCCCACAAGTCTGAATTTTGAAAATTGTGAACTCTCCGGACATGATAAATCCTACCATTCCATGGGATACGGTTCGGTGGTCGGGAGATTGAAAGATATTGGCAAACCGGTGGAGAGTTGTACAGACAGGGATTTGAGCGAGATTTCAATTGTAAAAGGTCGGAAGGTAAAACTGAATTTTGAATCCGGTGTGACGGTTGAAGGAATATTAAAGAATGTGGAAAGAAAGAAGGAAAAGATAATTTTAATGAGCTTTTCAGATTGTCTTGTTAAATTTGAAGATATAATATTGTTTCAGCCGGACTGGGGTATTTACGATATGGCTGTCGGTGAAGATATTATTTCCGTGTATAGTGGCCCTGCCGATCCAGATTCTTATGGTATTCAGGTTGAACCTCCTGTGGAAAAAACACATAAAATCAGCTATTCGCGCAAAGCAAAGCGGCTTCACCTTTTGTATAAAATTGTCAGAGATTACAGAAATGTAAAAAGGTTGCCGGGAGTTTTGGAAAGCGTGTTAGCCGAACTTGAAAAGCAGTATCCCGATGAATGGCTGCTTGCAACCGAAATATTTGAAGAGGCAATAGAAGATAAAGATGAATCGTTAAAAGAGAGAGTAACCCGTTTTTTAGAAAAAAACGGAAAAAAAGAGAGTATCTGAAATAATTATCCTACTTTTGATTAATAATTGAATTGTGAATTGATTTTATCAACTTTTTTCCCATGTTTAAAAAACATTAAAACAGAAGCAACGTATATAACAGGGAAAAAGTCTATTGGAAGATTGTTATTGAGAATGTATGATGGGTAGAAAAAGCTATATCACATTATTTGTGATTATTTTTCCCGTAGTGCTTTTTGCACAGATGAACTCTAAGAAAAAGGACAGGCTCCCCAATAATTATTTTGGAGTAGAACTGGATTTTGGTCTTACCAAATTTTTTGGAGATATTGACGAAGGTGCTGCACAGGGGAAATATATTCCTAATAATCTGGCGTATGGATTGCAGGCTTATAAAAGCTTCGGATCCCTATTCCTGTTGGGAGGTGAACTTCTGTTTGGAAATGTGAGTGGTGAGAAAAACAGAAATGAAAATACGGCAACCCCGACTCTTAGATACTTTAAAGCATCTTTCATAGAATATACATTAACCACTCAGTTTAATCTCGTAGCTCTTTTTAGTGATAATATAAGGCGCAGGTTTAGTTTGTATGCCAAGGTAGGTATCGGACTAACCGATTTCAAAACAAAGCTTTATGACGGCACCAATGATAGTGTTATTAAATCTTTTGGATATAACGGTCAGAAAAGCACGACGGAGCTTGTTATTCCTCTGGGGCTGAAGTTGGTAGTCAACCTTTCTAATAATTTGGGAGTGTCTCTGGAAAGTACTATGAAAAGGTCTGATACTGACAAGCTGGATGGTGTTACCGGGAACAATAATCGTGATTATTATAATTTCACTTCTGTCGGTGTTATATTTAAAATATGTTCTGATAGTGATTGTGGACCGATTTCGGGAAGTAAAAAAATTAAATCGAAAGAACCTAAAAAGAAAAAGCGAAGGAAAAAGTCAGGTATTAAAAGGCACAGATAGCTTGGTTTATATACTGAAACGCATCCGGACGGACGTCTTTCAGCCGTAAACTTTGCAAATTCTCTTTGATTTAATTGCTCGAATCATAGCAAGTTTAACTCGAAGAAATTTGCATTTTCGTTCAGCATCAGTTTAAAAGAATAATTAGTCTTGGGATGAAAATAATCATTCCGATAATAGCAGAGATAATGGCTGTTATTAAAACAGCACCCGCGGCAAAATCTTTTGCATCTTCAGCTTTTTTTTGATACTCGGGTGAAACAAGGTCAACTATGGACTCCAGAGCAGAGTTGAAAAGCTCTGCAGAAAAAACAAAACCAATTGCAAAAACAACAAGTAGCCATTCAACTTTTGAGATATTAAAAAGGAATCCGGCAATAATCACAAAAATTGTAACAGCGAGATGAATCCTTGAATTGTGTTGTGTGGCAAACAACTTTTTAATACCGTTGAAGGCAAATTTAAAACTGAGAACTCTTTTTCTCGTTGAAAACCTATTGTGCGTATTCTTCAATTTATTATAATGTATAATTAATGTTTTGGCAAAGGTAAAATATTTGGATCAGAACTTAATAATAAAGGTGGAGATTTTATGTCAGGATTATGCGCAATAAAAAACCCCGCATAAGTGCGGGGTTCAAAAATATGGGATTTCCCATTAATATCTTTTTTCTTTGATTCTTGCCTTCTTTCCACGTAATCCGCGAAGGTAGAAAATTCGTGCACGACGTACAACACCTCTTTTATTTACTGTTATTTCGTCAATAAAAGGTGAATTAACCGGAAATATTCTTTCAACTGCAATGTTGCTTGATATTTTTCTTACAGTAAAAGTTTCGGTAATTCCGCTACCCCTTCTTTGCAGAACAACACCCTGAAAGTTCTGTATCCTTTCTTTATTTCCTTCCCGGATTTTATATTTTACGGTAATTGTGTCTCCCGCTTTGAAATCAGGTATCTCTTTTACTTCAACCTGATCTTCTACAAATTTCACTAATTCATTCTTGCTCATCACTCTCTGTTTTATATAAGGTTACTGCTAAAAATGGGTGCAAATATACAACTATATTTTTTAACTGTGCAAGTTTGTTTGATAATTTTTTCATTGCAGCCTTAAGTGGCTTTATATTAGGTGTTTGTAAGATGAAAATAATTGTGGTGAACGAAAAAAGAATTGTTAAAATCGTAACGGTTCGGTAATTACGGGATAGTCGCGCGAGAAGTAAGAATTACTTTTTATAAGGTGGATTTCATCGAACTGGAAGCGAAGTGTGATTTCGTGGGCACCTCCGGTACCCCTCATATTTGAAATCCCCACATCGTAGCTGTACATAAGTTTTATACGTGAATGCTCGTTTACCATAGGAATTTGAACTCCTGCAACAAACATTACGGATTGCACATTATAAATCGCAGAGTTACGGCTTCTGTACCAGGCTCCGGCATATATAATAGATTTCTGTACGTTCATCCCAAGGGTGAAATTATGAAATGCGTTTTGATATTCATACATTAATCCGGGGTTAAATTTAAAACCCTTTCTCGGGTTATTTCTTTGCAGGAATACCACATCAATGTTCACATTATATTTGCGCGGAACACGAACGTCAAGATTGTAGAATGATTCGTTGGGTTTTAAAAGATGATTGATGCTTACTCCCAATGTTGCCGTAATTAGTCTCCTTTCATATTTGATAAGACCGCCGAGGTTAACATCGGCATAAGAGATGCTCTGGCTTGGTGAACCCGCAAATGAAGACTCGGGATATAGCAAGCCGTGCCTGTCGTCAAGCTGGTCGCTCCAGATAAAGTCTCCCACATCAATCTGCTTTTGAACATAAGCAGCGGTGACACCGATCTGAGTTATCCAGTGTCTCTGCAATCTAATCCTTGATGATCCCACCAATCCGATGAAATTGGTTTTTATGAGTCCTTTTCCCTCTTTGTTAGTATTAAAAATTAGTCCGAAGCCCCCAAGTCCGGGAACTGTCCATTCAGCAAAGTCCATATTAAAGTTATATGACTTCAGATCGTCATTATACTTAGGCCATTGATCGCGGTAATCAAACCTCACTTTTAACCCTTCATCCAACCCTGTATACGCAGGATTGTAATAAAGCATATTATTATAGTATTGCGAGTAATACGAATCCTGCGCATTTACCCCAACGGCAAATATTATCAAAATGCCTAATAGTAATATATGTTTTGCTTCAAATCTCATAAAACTCACGACAAATATATAATATATTGAATCTCTTTCGGATTTTACTTAAAAAAATTATTATTGTTACATAACTACCGTTAAATATTTAAGCTCAAAATCCGGTTTTTTTGAGGTTATTTACCGGCTTACTCCTGAGGAACCTTTTTCGGTTTTAAAAGTTACGGCTTTGACAGTTCTTAATACTATGAAAATAATAACAAGAAAGAAAATAATGGAGGCTCCCGAAGGAATATCCATATAATACGATGCCAATAGGCCTGATAATGAGCCTGTAACACCTATTATGATTGAATAAATAATTATTTTACCGAAGTCCTTGACAAAAAGATTTGCAGTGCTTTGTGGAATTGTAAGTAGAGAGATTATAAGAATGATACCCACTGCTTTGATGCTCAGCACAATTGCCAGTGCAACAAATCCCATTAAAATATAATTGAATATGTCAACAGGAATATTTCTTGTTTTCAGATAATGCTCGTCAAAAGCGGTAAACAGAATTGTTTTGTAAAAAATTGCAAAGAAAAGAGATATAGCAATTGTGACCGAAAGCATAATTACGATATCAAGGTATGATATTGTCAGAATGCTTCCGAAGAGGTAACTCATCAGATTAGGTGCATATCCGGGTGTGATAAAAATGAAAATTATTCCGATTGCCATCCCGAAGGACCATAATATTGCAATTGCGGAATCTTCGCGAACATCGGTCTTTTTCGACATAAACTCAATTATCCAGGCAGCTAAAAGACTAAAAACGGTAGCTCCCAATAGCGGATTGAACCCGAGATAATACCCCAAACCTATTCCTCCGAATGAGGTATGTGTTATCCCGCCGCTGATAAAGACAATCCGTTTCGACACTATATATGTTCCTATTATCCCGCAAGTAATACTCGTTAGTATTGCAGCGATTATAGCATTAATAAAAAAATCATATTGTAATAATTCTATCATAATTTACTGAATTTAAACTTTTTATCATTTCTGTTCATCCCTTTAACCTAAAAGTTTGATCCGAGCGTCCACGCTTGGACGAAAAACTATCCTTCGTGACTTTCCAGCACCGTATGCGGAATATGCCCGTGAGTTATCAATTGTATGGGGCAGTTATACGAATCAAGCTGCTCCTGGCTGATAATATTCGATTTATGGTAATGAACGTGCCTGTTAACACATGCTATTGTTTTTACATAAGATGAAATTGTTCCTATATCGTGCGACACAACGATTATCGCCATTTTCTCATTCAACTTTTTCAGTATTTCATACAATTCACTTTCAAACTTATTATCAACGTAGGTGTTCGGTTCGTCGAGTATGAGTAATTCGGGATCGGAAATTATTGCTCTGCACAGAAATACCCTCTGCATTTGACCGCCGGAAAGTTCACCGATTGGTTTGCGGGCAATATTGCCAATTCTCATTTGATCCATTAGTTCCTTTACCTTCTCTTTTTCTTTTTTTGAGAACCTTTTTGTAATCTTTTGTCTGTTCAGAAGTCCTGATAACACAACATCCTCGACAGTAATTGGAAATTTGCGGTCAATAGTATTAACCTGTGGCAGATAGCCAATAGGAGCTTCCGACTTTCCCGCTTTAAAATAATATGATATTTTCCCCGAATATGGTGTTATCAGACGTAAAATTGTTTTTATCAGGGTGGTTTTTCCGGCACCGTTGGGCCCTATCACTCCGATAAAATCATTTTCGAATATTTCCAATGAGACATCCTCAATGATAATCTCCCCGTTATATCCGGCAGAAACATTTTTTAATTCTAATATTTTGTCGTTTTTCATAATAAGCACCTCTCTTTAAACCTCCAAACTTCCAAACCTCTAAACCTCTAAACCTCTAAACTTCCAAACCTCCAAACCTCTAAACTTCCAAACCTCATAACTCTCCCCCCAACTTATCCGCAATACTCACCATCTCTTCCTCCCAGTTGTAATTTAGCGGATTTATTGTAATAACCTTTCCGCCAATTTCTTGAGCTATTGTTTTTGCCTTTTGAATGTCGAACTGTTGCTGAACCACAATTATCTTTATTCCTTCTTTTTTAGCTTTTTCAATTATTGATTTCATATATTTTGATGAAGGAGTTTTCCCTTCCACCTGAACAGGTATTTGGTTTAGTCCGTAATCCCTTGCAAAATAAGTGAGAGCAGGATGATAAATCAAAAAGCTTTTACTTTTAGTATTTTTTAGTTTTGTTTCAATAATTTTGTTGATGCTGTCAATTTCAGTAAAAAAAGTATTGAGATTATTCTTGTAATTCTTTCTGTTCTCAGGGGCAATTGCTACAAGTCCCGTATAAATATTTTTTGCTATCACCTTCACATTTTCCGGTGACATCCATATGTGCGGCTCAATCCATTTTTCTCCTTTTTTAATAAGCTCTATCCCGTTTGAGCAATTGATGATTTTTAACCCGGATTTGTTTTTTAAATAGCCTTTCATCCGGTTTTTTTCCAGTTCAATATATCCCATTTCGAAATAGACGGCCGATTTTTCTGTTTTGAGTATTTGAGACGGTGTGGGTTCATAGGTTTCGGGGCTTGCTCCGGACGGAATAAGTACATTGATTTCAAAACTGTCTCCGGCAATTTTTTCCACAAAGTACTTTTGGGGAAGTATGCTGACGGTTATAAGCTGTTTGTTGTTTGCAGCCTTTTCCTGTCCGCATCCTGCAAGGAAAAGGATAGCGATTAATAAAATAACAGTCGTTTTTAACGTGCTCATATTTAGGGTTTTATTGTACATTTTCCGAACATTCTTTGCAAATTCCGATTATTAAAAAATTAGTCTCTTTTTTGATGTATCCTTCCGGTAATTTTACATTATTGGGAACAATTCCCGTGAGACACTGTATTCTTCCACAATCAGTACATTTAAAATGAATATGATCGTCGGGTGTTTTTTTTATTACAAATTTTGCAACGGTGCTTTCCGTTGCGATTTTGTGTATTACACCTTTTGAAGTGAGCGATTTAAGCGTACGATAAATTGTTGCTCTGTCGCAAATGCCTTCAAGTCTTGTTTGTAACTCCCTTTCCGAAAGGGCAACATCTGTCATAAGCAACTCCTCAAGGATTTTAACTCTCCCGTTGGTTCTGCTCATCTTATAATCCGATAATATTTTTATTGCATTCATCCATTATGATATTTGCGACAGTGTTGCAAAAATATAAAAAAATATGATACATCGTCTGCAATGAATGATTTTTTTTAGTTAACAGCTTACAGCAAAAAAAAGTTCTATGAGACTTAGTTCCTATTTCTGCACTTTCCTTTTTATTTCCGATATTGCTTTTAATATGTTTTCGCTTGTTGCAGGAATGGGCAAATACGGTTCGATTTCGTGATTACCTACTGACGAAACGGCATCTTTGATTGCCATCCATACGGAAAGGGCATGCA
>Ga0256841_1000614_pt1 | contig 35265 bp, 26 predicted proteins | sample 356308metaG_FD_185971 | JGI IMG/M metagenome (GOLD analysis project Ga0256841, IMG submission 185971) | Hydrothermal vent microbial communities from Mid Atlantic Ridge, Atlantic Ocean - 356-308 | ecosystem: Environmental > Aquatic > Marine > Hydrothermal vents | place: Atlantic Ocean: Mid... | reverse complement strand
GAGCGCCGCGCCCGGGCCCTCGCCGGGGACCTCGGCCTCTCCAAAGAGGCCGTGGAACGGCTGCGCGAACTGGGTACCTACCTCAACTACAACGCCTACGGGGCCTCGGTGGAGGACCTGCATATCCCTCCGGAGCAACTCTTCCGGCGAATCGCGCCCTATGCCGACCCCCTGGAATTCGTCTGCCTGGACGGCACCTTCCATCAACTGGAGAGCGGCTACCAGGAGGACATGGCCAAGGCCGCGTCCGTCAAGCCCTGGCGGGAGACCCCCACCCACGCCATCGTCCTGCTGCCCGCCGAACCCTGGGCGCGACGGGTGAGCGGGGTCCTGGCCAATCGGCTGGCCCAGGCCGCGCCCGGGCGCGGCCACGCCCTACTCACCGCCCTGCCCGAGGGGGGCTATGTGGTGAGCGTGCGCGCCCCACTGGAACATCCCGAGGGCGCCGATACCCTGTGCCGTGCCTTCGGAGGCGGTGGCCGCAAGGCCGCCGGTGGCATAGACCACCTCTCCGGAGCGGACCTGGAGGCCTTTCGGGAGGCCTTCGAGCAGGCCTTTCGCGGTTGATCCACCGGCCTCCCCTCGCGCCGGAGGCTGGGAACCTCATTGATCTCCAATTGACACCCGTCGCACGTGAATATTTCGCTACTGCGGCCGCCCCTCGCACCCCTGGGCGGTGTGGCGATTGCTCGCCATAGTCCCCACGATGACTCGCTTCCGCGCCTTGCCCAGGGGCACGAGAAACATCCTCGAAGAACGAGGACTGGCACAGGGAAGTGCCGTTTACGGACCACAGGACGGAGATATTCACGTGCGACGGGTGGATTGCCGCCGTCGAAAAGGCGGTACATCCCTTCACCACACGCAGCTCGCCGAAAGACTCCGTTCTGGCTGGCCCGAATGGTGCGCCAAGGACCGAGGATCCGCGCCTTTGCACGGCACACTAATATTCGGGCTGGAGGGGGTGGTCCAGAGACACCCCCAGGTCCTTCACCAGCCCGTTGCCGATGTCGTATATCCAGCCGTGGACGGTGATCTCCGCGCCCCGTTTCCAGGCATTGCGCATGATGCTGGTGTTGGCCACGTTGGTGACCTGTTCCATCACGTTGAGTTCGCACAGGCGGTCGAAGCGCCTGGCGGACGGCAGGCCCTCCAGTTCGCGGCGGTTGAAGCGCATCACGTCCTTGAGATGGCGCAGCCAGTTGTCGGCGAGGCCGTGGGCACGGTCTTCGAGGGCCGACCTGACCCCGCTGCAGCCGTAATGGCCACAGACGATGACGTGCTCGACCTGGAGGATCTCCACTCCGAACTGGATCACCGACAGGCAATTGAGGTCGGTGTGGACCACCAGGTTGCCGATGTTGCGGTGGACGAAGAGGCGTCCGGGGGGCAGATCCACGATCTGGTTGGCGGGTACCCGGCTGTCCGCGCAGCCGATCCACAGGTACTTCGGGCGTTGTTCCCGGGCGAGCCGGGGAAAGAATTCGGGATCCTTCTCCGCGACCCTCAGGGCCCATGCCCGGTTCCGGTCGAAAAGGTGCTGTAGGGGGTTCACGCCGGGGGTCTCAACGGGCAGTCGCCGGGGAGCGGGCCGGACGCTGAGCGACCGGGCCCCTGCCCGCATGGCCCGTGCCGTTCCTATTTGATGTGAGCGAGGATCCCATCCAGTTCGTCCAGGGTGTTGTAGGCGATCACCAACTTCCCCTTCCCCTTGGCCCCCTGCTGAATCTGCACCCGCGCCCCGAGGCGTTCGCCCAACTCCTCCGTCAGCCGCCGGACGTCCGGGTCCGGCTCGGGAGGGGGCGGGCGTCTGCCCTCCCCGCCCCCGAGGATCCGCCGCACCAGGCGTTCGGTCTCCCGCACCGAGAGGCCCCTGGCGGTCACCTGGGCCGCCGCATCGCTCTGATCGGCCCCCTTGAGGGCGAGCAGGGCGCGGGCATGGCCCATCTCCAGGCGTCCCTGGTCCAGCAGGGCCTTGACCTCGTCTTCCAGGTCCAGCAGGCGCAACAGATTGGTGACCGTGGTGCGCGACTTGCCCACGGCCTGGGCCACCTGTTGGTGGGTGAGCGCGAATTCGTGCAGGAGCCGGTGCAGGGCCGAGGCCTCCTCCAGGGGATTGAGGTCGTCGCGCTGGATGTTCTCGATCAGGCCCATGGCCATGGCGGCCTGTTCGTCCACCTCCTTGACGATCACCGGGATGTCCTTGAGACCGGCGAGCTGGGCCGCGCGCCAGCGGCGTTCCCCCGCCACGATTTCGTATTGGCCGTCCTCCACCGGGCGCACCACGATGGGTTGGATGACCCCCTGGGCGGCGATGGAATCGGCCAGTTCCTGGAGGCTGTCCGGGTCGAATTCGCGCCGAGGCTGATAACGGCCGCGGCGAATGCGCTCTATGCCCAGTTCGGTGGGGGCCGTGCCCGCCGCCGCGGCCACGGCCTCCGAGTCCTTGGGGCCTGCCGGGGCGGCGCCCCCGAGGAGGGCGTCGAGGCCCCGGCCGAGGCCGCGTTTCCTGGCTGCCATCCGCTGCCCGTCCTCAGGCCGCGGCCTTGTGGCCCTGGGCGCGGCCCAGGATCTCGCTGGCCAGGGCCAGGTAGGCCACGGCGCCGCGCGAGCTGCGGTCGTAGATGAGGGCGGGGAGGCCGTGGCTGGGGGCCTCGGCCAGGCGCACGTTGCGCGGCACGATGGTGCGGTAGACCCGCTCGGGGAAGTGGGTGACCAACTGGGTGGAGACCTCGTTGGCCAGGCGGTTGCGCGGGTCGTGCATGGTCCGCAGGATGCCTTCGATGGCGAGCCGGGGATTGCGCGCGTCACGGATCCGGGCGATGGTGTCGAGCAGGGCGGACAGGCCCTCCAGGGCATAGTATTCGCACTGGATGGGGATGAGCACGCCGTCGGCGGCCACCAGGGCGTTGACCGTGAGCATGTTCAGGGAGGGCGGGCAATCCACGATGACATAGTCGTGGCGGCCGGCCTGGGCCTGGATCCCGCGAGCCAGGCGGCGGTCGCGCTCGGGGTGTTCCATCAGCCCCACTTCGGCGGCGGTGAGATCGCCGTTGGCCGGGGCGAGATCGAATCCGGGCTCCGGCCGTTCCACCCGGGTCAGGGTCTCGGCCAGGGGGGTGTCGCCCAGGAGGCAGTCGCCCACCGAGGTCTCCAGGTGGTACTTGTCCACCCCGCAACCCATGGTGGCGTTGCCCTGGGGGTCCAGGTCCACCAGCAGCACGCGGCGCTTGAGGGAGGCCAGGGAGGCGGCCAGGTTGACGGCGGTGGTGGTCTTGCCCACCCCGCCCTTCTGATTGGCGATGGCGATGATATGGCCCATGACTCAGCCCTCGGGGGGTGGTATTTCCAGGATGGCGCGCGCCCCTTCCACGAAGGGCACCTCGACGCGGTGGACCCGGCCCCGCAGGCCGGACTCGGCCAGTTCCCCGCCGGCGCGGCGGCCCTTGAACGCCAGCAGGACCCCGTCGGCGACGAGGTGAGGACGGCTCAGGGCGGCCAACTCAGGCAGGGAGGCGAATGCACGCGCCGTTATCGTAGCGAATTTTTCCTCTCGGGGGTACGCCTGGATGCGTCCTTGCACCGGGGTGACGTTGCCGAGGCCCAGATCCATGACCGCCTGGCGCACGAAGCGGATCTTCTTGCCGTTGGCGTCCAGCAACACCCACTCCAGGTCGGGGCGCCAGATGGCCAGGGGCAGGCCGGGCAGTCCGGGGCCGGTGCCCAGGTCCAGGAGCCGCGGTCCACGCAACAGGGGCAGGGCGCTGAGGCTGTCCAGGAGATGATGACCGATCATCGCCAGGGGGTCGCGCACCGCGGTGAGGTTGTAGGCGCGGTTCCAGCGGGCCAGAAGGCGTACCAGGGCGAGCAGGCGTTCCCGGGTCTCGGGCGGCGGCGCCAGGCCCATGCGCCCGAGGCCCTGGTCGAGGCGCTCCACCGCCGGGCTCATGCGGCCTGCCGTCTCTTCAGATGGATGGCGAGCAGGGACAGGGCGGCCGGGGTCACCCCGGGGATGCGTCCGGCCTGGCCGAGACTGGCCGGGCGGTGGCGTTCCAGCTTCTCCCTGACCTCGGCGGAGAGGCCGCGCACCCGGCCGTAGTCGAAGTCGTGCGGCAGGGCCAGGGCCTCCTGGCGACGCATACGCGCGATCTCGTCCCGCTGGCGGTCGATGTAGCCGGCGTAATGGGCCTGGATCTCCACCTGTTGAGCCACCGCGGGGTCCGCCACCCCGGGGCCGACCCCGGGCAGGGCCATGAGGGCGGCATAGTCCACCTGGGGGCGGCCGAGCAGGTCCAGGGCGCGGGTCTCCCGGGTCAGGGGCCGCCCCAGCAGGGCCTCCTGGGGGGTCCCGCCTGCCGCCTCCGGGCGTATCCAGAGGTCGCGCAGGCGCGCCTGTTCCCGCTCGATGGCCTCGCGTTTGCTCTCGAAGGCGCGCCAGCGGGCGTCGTCCACCAGACCCAGTTCCCGTCCCAGCGGGGTCAGGCGCAGGTCGGCGTTGTCCTCGCGCAGGAGCAGGCGGTACTCGGCGCGGCTGGTGAACATGCGATAGGGCTCGCGGGTGCCCTGGGTGACCAGGTCGTCCACCATCACCCCCAGATAGGCCTGGTCGCGGCGCGGCCGCCAGGGCGCCTCGCCCCGCCCCAGGCGGACGGCGTTGACCCCGGCCAGGAGGCCCTGGGCGGCGGCCTCTTCGTAGCCGGTGGTGCCGTTGATCTGGCCGGCGAAGAACAGCCCCGGGAGGGCGCGTACCGCGAGGCTCGCGTCGAGGTCGCGGGGGTCGAAGAAATCGTATTCGATGGCATAGCCTGGGCGGGTGATGCGCGCCGCCTCGAAGCCCGGGATGGAACGCACCAGCTCCCACTGGACATCGAAGGGCAGGCTGGTGGAGATCCCGTTGGGATAGACCTCGGTGGTCTCCAGGCCCTCGGGCTCCACGAAGACCTGATGGGAGTCGCGGTCGGCGAAGCGCACCACCTTGTCCTCGATGGAGGGGCAGTAGCGCGGTCCCACGCCCTCGATCACCCCCGCGTAGAGGGGTGACCGGGACAGGCCCTTACGGATGATCTCGTGGGTGCGCCCGCTGGTGCGGGCGATATGGCAGGGGACCTGGCGGGGGTGTTGGTCGGGGCGGCCGAGGAAGGAGAAGACGGGGACCGGGTCGTCTCCGGGCTGCACCTCCAGGCGCGTGTAATCGATACTGCGTCCGTCGATGCGCGGCGGGGTGCCGGTCTTGAGGCGCTCCACCCGCAGGGGCAGCTCGCGCAGACGGGCGGCCAGGGCGTTGGCCGGCGGGTCGCCGGCGCGCCCACCCGGGCGGCTCTCCAGGCCGATGTGGATACGCCCGCCCAGGAAGGTGCCCACCGCCAGGACCACCGCCGGGGCCTGGAATACCAGGCCCATGGCGGTGCGCACCCCGGCCACCCGGTCACCCACCAGGATCAGGTCGTCCACCGCCTGCTGGAACAGGTCCAGCCCCGGTTGATGCTCCAGGGCATGGCGCACCGCCGCCTTGTAGCGCACCCGGTCGGCCTGGGCGCGGGTGGCGCGCACCGCCGGCCCCTTGCGCGCGTTGAGGGTGCGGAACTGGATCCCCGCAAGGTCGGCGGCGTGGGCCATGAGCCCGCCCAGGGCGTCGATCTCGCGCACCAGATGGCCCTTGCCGATGCCGCCGATGGCGGGGTTGCAGGACATCTGCCCCAGGGTCTCGATGTTGTGGGTCAGCAGCAGGGTGCGCGCACCCATGCGCGCCGCCGCCAGGGCGGCCTCGGTACCGGCGTGACCGCCGCCGACGACGATGACCTGGTAGGGGATGGGATGGCGCATGTCGGGGGGATCGGATGGCTTGGCGGTGGTGTCTCGGAACCGCCGGTGGCATGCCCGGCGCGCTCAGGTCTCGATACGGCGCAGGATCGTCCGGGCGAAGGCCCGGAAGTCGTCCACCTGTCGGTGGCTGATGGCGAAGACGATATCCCAGTCGATCGCCTCATAATTATGTACCGCGACATTGCGGAACCCAACGGCCTTCTTCATCGTACCCGCCAGGGAGGGGGCGATGACCCCCAGGTCCCGCAGCAGGTCGAAGCCGGCCCCCATGGTGGCGGGGCTGGGTTCGTCGGACTCGGCGATGAGGTGGGCGGCGATGTCCACGCACAGTTGCACGGCGCGGGTGAGGTTCAGCACCAGGATATCCTGGAGATCCGGGTCGTCCCTCAGGCTCTGCACGTCCTCGGGGCGTTTCTGTTCCACCCGCCGGATACAGCGGCGCAGAGATTCGAGTTTCTCCTCGATCAGTTGCCGATCCATGCCTTTCTCCTCTCGGCCAGGATCCGCCGGCGGTAGGGCATGAAATCCGCCTCCTCGAAGAGATGGCGGCGGATGAGGGCGGCGTAGGCCTCCGGGTCGGAGATCAGACGCCGTCCCTGGGTGAGGATCCGACCGAGCAGGGGCTCCCCCGCGGTGCGCAGGTCGATGAGGTCCACGGGACGGCCGGTGACCTCGGCCAGGGCGCCGATGAGCGCCATGCGGGTCTCCCGATCCAGCGGTGTGTCCAGGGCCACCCCCAGGTCCAGATCGCTCTCGGGGCCGGCCCGGCCCGAGGCGAGGGAGCCGAAGAGGACGGCCACGCGGATCCCCGGGAACCGGGACAGGACGTGGCGGATGGCGGCAGCGTCGGTCTTCATGGGGCGAGGATAGCACGGAGGGCACACCCCCGATCCCTATGACTCCACGACCCTTGCCGGAAGAACGGGACGGAAACCGGCCACCACCATCAGGCGCAGGCCTGCGCCGCCCGCTTCCCGCCGCGCTTGCGGAACAACAACGGCACCACCTGTTCGAAACGCTCGATGAAATGGATCTTCAGGCCCTTGCGGACGTGCTCGGGCACCTCCTCGAATTCACCGCGGTTGGCCTCGGGCAGGAGGATCTCGCGGATCCCGGCGCGGCGCGCGGCGATGAGTTTCTCGCGTACCCCGCCGATCGGGAAGACCTGGCCGGTGAGGGTCAGCTCGCCGGTCATGGCGATGCGCCGCACCGGTTCTCCACGGGCCAGGGAGAGCAACGCCGAGGCCAGGGTGATGCCGGCGCTGGGACCGTCCTTGGGGGTGGCCCCCGCGGGGACGTGGAGATGGATAAAGGCCTCCTTGAAGAACCCCGGATCGGCGCCGAACTCGGCGGCGTGGGCCAGCACATAGCCATAGGCGATCTCGGCGGACTCGCGCATGACGTCACCGAGCTGGCCGGTGAGCTTGAAGCCGCGGGTGAACTCGTGGGTGCGCACCGCCTCGACGTTGAGGGTCGCCCCGCCCATGGCGGTCCAGGCCAGGCCGGTGACCACCCCGGGGCCGGCCAGGCGCTGCTCGTCGCGGAACAGGGGGGGGCCCAGGTAGTCGCGCAGGTCGTCGGCGGTCACCTCGATGGGCCGGTCGGCCCCCTCCAGGAGTTTCACCGTGGCCTTGCGCACGATCTTGCCCAGTTGTTTCTCCAGGCGCCGCACCCCGGCGTCACGGGCATAGCCGTCGATCACCGCGCTCAGGGCCCTGGCGTCGATGCGCAGATCGTCCTTGCCCAGGCCGGCGCGTTGCAACTGGCGCGGGAGCAGGTACTTGCGGCCGATGGCCTGCTTCTCGCGGGCGATGTAGCCGGAGAGCTGGATCACCTCCATGCGGTCCAGGAGGGGCCCGGGGATGGTGTCCAGCTGGTTGGCCGTGGCGATGAACAGGACCTTGGACAGATCGAAGCGCAGGTCCAGGTAGTGGTCCAGGAAGGATTGGTTCTGCTCCGGATCGAGCACCTCCAGCAGGGCCGAGGCCGGATCGCCCTGGTAGCTGGCGCCGATCTTGTCGATCTCGTCCAGCATGATCACCGGGTTCTGGGTGCCGGCGTCCTTCAGGGCCTGGATGAACTTGCCGGGCATCGCCCCTATATAGGTGCGCCGATGGCCCTTGATCTCGGCCTCGTCGCGTGCCCCGCCCACCGAGAAACGGTAGAACCGGCGCCCCAGGGCATGGGCCACGGAGCGCCCCACCGAGGTCTTGCCCACCCCGGGCGGCCCCACCAGGAGGATGATGGAACCGGCCACCTCGCCCTTCTGGATGCCCACGGCGAGAAATTCGAGGATGCGTTCCTTGACGTCCTTCAGGCCGTAGTGGTCCCGGTCGAGTATCCGGCGGGCGCGTTTCAGATCCAGGTTGTCCTTGGAGTGGACGCCCCAGGGCAGGGCGGTGATCCAGTCCAGATAGTTGCGGGTCACCGCGTATTCGGGGGAACCGGTCTCCAACAGCGAGAGCTTTTCCATCTCCTCGTCCACCCGGGTCTGGGCCTCCTCGCTCAGTTCGAGCCTCTCCAGACGCTCCTGGAAGCGCTCCAGCTCGGCGGTGCGGTCGTCCTTGGCGATGCCCAGCTCCTGCTGGATGGCCTTGAGCTGCTCGCGCAGGAAGAACTCGCGTTGCTGTTTCTGCATCCGCTCTTCCACCGCCTCGCGGATCTTCTGCTGGGCGCGGGCCAGTTCCAGCTCCCGCCGCAGCAGATCCAGCACCCGCTCCATCCGCGGCAGGAGTTCGAAGGTCTCCAGGACCTCCTGGAGCTGTTCCTTGTCGGCGGTGGTGAGGCTGGCGGCGAAATCGGCCAGGTGGGAGGGGTCGTCCGGCCCAAACCGCTCCAGGAACATGCGCAGCTCTTCCACATACAGGGGATTGAGCGGCAGCAGCTCCTTGATGGTGTTGATCACCGCCATGGCATAGGCCTTCACGTCCTCGCTCGGACGCCCCTTGCGTTCCTGGTGATATTCCACCCGGGCCATGAAGGGCGCCTGGGCGGCGATCAGGGTCTCGATGCGGAAGCGGCGCACACACTCCACCAGGACCTGGAGGTTGCCCTCCACCCGCTGCACCCGGTGCACCCGACAGGCGGTGCCCACGGGAAAGAGATCCGCCGCCGTGGCCTTCTCGGAACTGTCGTTACGGGTCAGGACCACCCCAAGGATATGATGATCGGTCTTGCCCACGGCCTCCAGGGTGGACGCCCAGTGTTTGGCGTCCATGAGCAGGGGGACCGCCTGGCCGGGGAAGAACGGGCGCGAGGCCATCGGCAGCAGGTGGATGACCCGGGGCAGGACCTCGTCGGCGCGCGCCGGCGGGGCGCCGTCTTCTTCGGGCAGGACTTCCGCCCGGCCTTCTTCACTCATCGTGCATCGACCCTTGTTGCAGGAGATTGGTCACCTAATGAGGGCGGCCCGGACGCTTTCCAAGTCAGAGGGGGGCGCACTCCACGGCCGCCGCGAGACGGGCGAAGTCCTCCACCGCGAGGGTCTCCGGGCGGGCCCTGGGATCGATCCCCACCGCTTCCAGGGCGCCGTCGGGGACCAAGGCGCGCAGGCTCTTGCGCAGGGTCTTGCGGCGCTGGGAGAAGGCCCGCAACACCAGGACCTCGAAGCAATCCGCGGCCGCCGGCTCGTATACCGGGCGGTGCCGGGGAAGCAGGCGCACGAAGGCGGATTCCACCTTGGGGCGTGGGCGGAAGGCGCCGGGCCCCACCTGGAACAGGGGCTCCACCCGGCAGCGCGCCTGCACCATCACCGACAGGCGCCCGTAGGTCTTGCCCCCGGGCCCCGCGGCCAGGCGCTCCACCACCTCCCGCTGCAACATGAAGTGCATGTCCCGGATACGGTCGGCCTGCTCCAGGAGATGGAACAACAGTGGCGTGGAGACGTTATAGGGGAGGTTGCCCACCACCCGGAAGGGCCCCGGGTCGGGCAGATCGGCCAGGTTCAGGCGCAGGGCATCGGTCTGGATCACCTGCAGCCGGCCCAGGCCCTCCAGCCGCCGGGGCAGCTCGCGGGCGAGGTCACGATCCAGTTCCACGGCGATCAGGCCACCGGCGGCGCGCAACAGGCCACGGGTGATGGCACCCCGGCCCGGACCGATCTCCAGCAGGGCCTCGCCGGGCCGTGCATCCAGCACCTCCAGGATGTGGCGCACCACCCGCGCATCCTGGAGAAAATTCTGGCCGAAGCGCTTACGGGCGCGGTAGAACACAGGGGCCGGCGTCCGCCGCGACCTCAGAGGTAGCGCCGCCAATGTTCGGGACGCCGGTCGCGGCAGCCGTGCTCGAGCTTGCGGTAGCGCTCCACGAACACCTTGCGGGTACAATTGCTCTCGCCCTTGGCACAGCCCAGATTGGCCCTCAGGGTGCTCTCCGTATAGTAGTGGAGGGCCCTCTTCAGACGGTAGACCAGGCGGTTGTCGATATGCAGGCCGATCTCCCCCAGGGCCGATTCGATCTGCTCCAGGGTGATCTCGAGGAGGTCGTACTCCACCAGCAGCAGGCGCGGGCTTGGATGTCCGGTGGCGATCACCCCATCCACCCCTTGTAGGAACCGGGCCGCGCTCCCGGCCTGGTCGGGGTCGGGATGGAACTCCACGAAGTGGATCTCCCTCCGACGAATGAAATCCTCGGTGTTCAGGTGGGGCGTTGGCTCGACCATGGGGCAATGCTAATCCTCTGGGGGAATTATTCAATAGCCGGCCGTCGCCGGTCTTTCTCGCCATTGCCGGGTGGAGTAGGATTCCGACGCGACCGGTCACAGAGACCGGCGATATACCCGTCGGTGGCAAGGGGCCATGAAGGCGCCCCCCCTGGGGCGAGGGGCATCCTCCGGAAGCGAAGCCCCCACAGACGACGGGTATGTCTCTAGAGAGACGGCCCCCACCACCGGAGAGGCCATCCGAACCACCTGCAACCGAGGAATCCCAAATGACGAGACCCCTGTACTCCCTGGGCTGCGTCTCCGCCTTGGCCCTGAGCCTGGCGACCGCCGCCCCTGCCTTCGCCTTCGAGGAGGCCGCGGCCCAGGCGGCCGCGGCCCAGGCCGAGGCGAAGGCCGCCCCACCCCAGGCCGCGGAATCCGCTGCCGCCGCCGGGAACCCCGCGCCGGCGGCGCCGGCCGAGGCGCCTGCCCCGGTGACCACGACCGCCGCAACCCCGGCGCCGGCCACACCGGCCGAGACACATGCCCCGGAGACCAAGGCCGCCGCACCCGCTGGGACACCCGCACCGGCGGCCGAGGCCGCCGTCCAACCGCCGATGATGGGCCCACCGTCCGCTGGCGGGATGGACATGCCCAAGGCCATGGCCGAGCGTTGGGCGAAGCGCCGCGCGGAACTGGACGCACGCTACGCAGACCTGGTCAAACGGGCCGCCGAGGCCGGCGTGAACCTGCCCGCGACCCCGCCTTGGAAACGCTCCCCCATGCAACCGCCGCAGCCACCCAAGGGCTGGTTGTCCTACGAAGATATGCGCAGACAGATGCAGGCCGAGGGCATCGACCTGCCCGAGCAACCGCAGTGGATGGCCGACGAGAAGGCGCGCCGCGAGGCCATGCGCAAACGTATGGAGGCGCACCGCAAGGAGATGGAGGCGATGCGGAAGGCCACCCCCGAGGAACGCCTGAAGATGCGTGAGAAGCACTATCAGGCGATGCGCGCGAAGGCCAAGGAGCACGGCATCGAACTCCCCGAGACCCCGCCCTGGAAGGAGCGCCTGGAGGCCCAGGCGCGCAACCAGACCATCGTTTCGGCGCTGAGCGACGAGCAGCGGGCGGCCTGCATGGCGGTCTACGGCCGTCCCCAGCACCCCCCGGTACCCCTGACCCCACCGCGCTGGTCTCCGCCCCAGGGCTATGGCCAGGGGCCGATGCCCGGAGGGGCCGCGGCCCCGGGTTACGGCTATGGCCGCGGCTGGGGCAACCCACGAGGCTATGGCGGCGCTTACGGGCAGGGGCTGCCCGGACCGGCCTATGGTCGCGGCCGGGTGCCACAGAATGCCTATGAGGCAGCACCCACACCCTACCAATACAAATACTGAGTTACTGAGTCACACCCCTCTCGTCGGCCTTTTCGCCACACGGGGGACAGTGGTTGATGCCACTGCCCCCCACTTTTTCCTCCTCGCTCACATTCAAGGCCACCCAAACCGGACCGCTATACTACCCGGCAACACCCCAACGAAACCCAAGGCTGCAATGATTCCCAGGGTAAAGACGACGGCCGCCGCCAGCTGGCTCTGTCTGATGTCGTTTGCGCTCCAGGCGGCCCCTCCCCTGCCAAACGAACCCATCCGACCTGTCCCCCGGGTCATGGACGGCGATCCCGCGCGCATCGCCCTCGGACGGCAGCTCTTCTTCGACCGCCGTCTGTCCCGGGACGGCACCATCGCCTGCGCCGACTGCCACCTGCCCCGTTACGGCGGCACCGACCTGCGCGTCCCTTCCCGGGGCGTGGGCGGCGCGCAGGGGACCATCAAGGCCCCCACGGTCTTCAACGCCCGCTTCAATATCGCCCAGTTCTGGGACGGCCGCGCGGAGACCCTGGAGAAGCAACTGGACGGTCCCATCCACAACCCGGTGGAGATGGCCTCCTCCTGGCCGCGCATCATCCGCCTCCTGAAGGGCGACTCCCGCTTCCGCCAGGCCTTCCTCGCGGCCTACCCGCAGGGCCTCTCGGAGGCCGCGCTGAAGGACGCCCTGGCCAGTTTCGAACGCTCCCTGACCACTCCCGATTCGCCCTTCGACCGCTGGCTGTGCGGCGACGTGGACGCCCTTGGCGCGCAGGCGAAGCGCGGTTACCGGCTGTTCAAGTCCTATGGCTGCATCGCCTGCCACCAGGGCGTGAACCTGGGCGGCAACCTGTATCAACGCATGGGCGTGTTCGGCGACTACTTCAAGGACCGTGGCGGCCCCCTCACCCCCGCCGACCTGGGGCGCTTCAACGTCACCAAGGATCCTGCGGACCGCTTCTACTTCAAGGTGCCGAGCCTGCGCATGGTGGCCCTGGAGAAACACTTCTTCCATGACGGCAGCGCCAGCTCCCGCGATCGGGCGATCCAGGTCATGGCCCATTATCAATTGGGACACGAGATCCCCGCGGGGGAGCGCCGGGCCATCGCCGCCTTCCTGCGCAGCCTGCTCGGTCACCACCCGCTGCTGGAAAGAGAATGAGCGGCCGTTACCGCTACTGGGTGCAATTCATTCTCCTGTTGCTGGCCGTGGGCCTGGTCGGGTTGCTGCTGCAGGGGCGGGTGCAGGACGCCGAGACTCATGCCCAACGTACCGCCACCCTGCTCTCCCTGCGTCGTACCGAGGTCCGCCTGGACCGTGATCTGTTGCGGGTGGCGGCCTTCCGCCTACAACAATACGATGATCTGGTGAGCATCTATCGCCGGATACGCCAGCTGATGGCCCGCGTCCGCCAAGACGCGGGGCCCTACAGGCGTACATTGGACGCCTGGCTGGAGGCCCTCGACGCCAAGATCCATCTGGCCCAACGCATCACTTCCACGGCCGCGGTGGTCCGCAACGAGCTGCACTATCTGGACAAGACCATCACCGCCTATCACCGTGCCGACGGCCCGGACGCCAACACCTTCATGGAGTGGGGAAACGCCCTGCTCGCCTATGCCCTGTTCGGCTCTGACCTGCGCCGCCGGGACCTCAGAGAGGCGCTGAACCGCCACCTGGCCGGTCACTCCCATCGTTCCCCGCTGCAGGCCAACATCCTCCGTCACCTCGATCTGACCCTGGATCATGTGGACAGCCTCCAGCGACTGCTCCGGCGCTATCAGGAATTGGATACCCGGATGCGTTTCGATGCCCTATACACGGCCTTCAATCAGGCCTACGCGGCCCAGGTGGAAGGACTGGAACGGCGCCGCCTGTGGCTTGCGGCTCTTGCCGGCCTGTTGGTTCTGCTCCTCGCCCGCACCCTGTGGGGCCTGGAACGGGAACGGCGGATGGCCGAGCAGGCACGGCAGCGACTGCACGACGCCGTCTCGAGCCTCTCCGAGGGCTTCGCCCTGTTCGACGCCCAGGGGCGGCTGGTCCTATACAATCCCCGTTTTCTGGGACTCTACCCCTGGCTGCGGGGGCGCCTGGGCGCGGACACGACCTATGCCCACATCCTCCGCCTCCACCGCCAAGCGGGCCTGGATACGTGCCCGCTGGTGGACGGCCACGGGCGGGAAGCCGAGAAGACGGACGGCGACCCGGCCCGCCTCGAGACCTTCCAGGACCCGGGAAAGGGACGGCGCTGGCTGCTGGCGAGCGATGCCGTGACAAGCAGCGGAGAACGCGTCCTGACGCGCATGGACGTGACCGAGGCCAAGGCCCGGGAACAGGAGCTGGCCAGGCTCTACCGGGCGGTGGAGCAGAGCCCGGTGTCGGTGGTGATCACCGACGCCGAGGGACACATCGAGTACGTGAACCCCCAGTTCGAGCGGGTCACCGGTTACACCCAGGACGAGGTGCTGGGCAAGAACCCCCGGGTGCTCAAGTCGGGGCTCACCCCGAAGGAGACCTACGTGGCGCTGTGGACCACCCTCACCCGGGGCGAGGTCTGGCACGGTCAGTTGATCAACCGGCGCAAGGACGGCAGCACCTACTGGGAGGAGGCCTCCATCGCCCCGGTGCGCGACCCCGCCGGCCACACCACCCACTATATCGCGGTGAAGGAGGACATCAGCGCGCGCAAGCGCTCGGAAGAGGCCCTGCGCCTCCATACCGCCGTGTTCGAGACCCTCACCGAGGGGGTGATGATCACCGACCCCCAACAACGCATCCTGGCGGTCAACCCGGCCTTCACCCGCATCACCGGCTACAGGCCGGACGAGGTGCTGGGACAGACCCCGTGCCTCTTGGCCTCGGGGCGCCACGACCCGGGTTTCTGCGCGGCCCTGTGGCGCGACCTGCGCGAACAGGGCTGGTGGGAGGGGGAGATCCAGGAGCGGCGCAAGGACGGCGAGGTCTATCCGGCCTGGATGAACATCGTTACGGTACGCGATGCTGGGGGAGAGGTGCGGGAGTACATCGCGGTATTCAACGACATCTCCCAACGCAAGGCCGCCGAGGCGCGCATCCGGCATCAGGCCAACTTCGACGCCCTCTCCGGCCTGCCCAACCGCAATCTGCTCCTGGACCGGGTGGCGCGCGCCCTGCTCGCGGCGGAGCGTGAAGGCTGGCAGGTCGCCCTGCTGTTCGTCGATCTGGACCGCTTCAAGGAGGTCAACGACACCCTCGGTCACCTGATGGGTGACGAACTGCTCAAGCAGGTCGCCGTCCGCCTGACCGCCTGCGTACGCGAGGCCGACACCGTGAGCCGCTTCGGCGGCGACGAGTTCGTGATCCTGCTGAACGACGTGAAGCGGGCCCAGGACGCCGCCGAGGTGGCGCGCAAGGTGCTCACCGCCTTGGAACGGCCGCTGGAGGTGGGCGGGAACGAACTCCATATCGGCGCCAGCATCGGCATCACCCTCTATCCGGGCGACTCGAAGGACGCGGTGACCCTGTTGCGCAATGCCGACATGGCCATGTACCGGGCCAAGGAGGCCGGGCGCAACACCTATCAGTTCTATACCGCGGACATGAACGATCGGGTGCGCCGCCGGGTCGCCCTCGCCGGCGACCTGCGCCACGCCCTGGGACGCGGTGAACTGTTCGTGGTCTACCAGCCCATCGTGCGTCTGGCCGACCGCACTCTGGTGGGCTTCGAGGCCCTGTTGCGCTGGCACCATCCCCAGCAAGGCCCGATCTCCCCGGAGATCTTCATCCCTCTGGCGGAAGAGACCGGGCTCATCGCCGCCCTCGGGCGCTGGGTACTGGAGACCGCCTGCGCCCAGGCCCGGCGATGGCAGGAACAGGGCCGATCCTGGCGGATCGGGGTCAACCTGTCCAGCCGTCAGTTGGCCCTGGGGCTCGAGGTGGCGGAGGTGGAGCGGATACTGGAGCGCATCGGCCTGGACCCGCAACGCCTCACCCTGGAGGTGACCGAGGGCCTGATGCTGGACGGCAGTACGGGGACCCTGGATTGGATGCGGGCGATCAAGGACCTGGGGGTGCGCCTGTCCATCGACGACTTCGGCACCGGCTATTCGTCGCTCAGCTACCTCAAGCGCTATCCCATGGACACCCTCAAGATCGATCGCGCCTTCATCCGTGACCTGACCAGCGACCCGAGCGATGCGGCTCTGGTGAAGGCGATCCTGGCCATGGCCCACAGCCTGGGGATCGGAGTGGTGGCCGAAGGGGTGGAGAACGAGGCCCAGATCCAGTTCCTGGAGGCACACGGCTGCGGTTTTGGTCAGGGTTGGTGGTTCGGCCGCCCGGTGGCGGCGGCCGAGATCGAAACCCTCATAGACAAGGCACAGGGACGGATCGAGTCCGCCTGATAGACCTGTCACACGTGAATATTTCGTTCTCCGAGGGTGTTCCTCGTGCCCCCGGTACAGTGCGGAAGCCAGTCATAGCGGAGACTATGGCGGGCCATCGCCACACCACCCGGGGATGCCGAGGGCGGCCGCAGTACAGAGATCTTCACGTGTGACGGGTGTAGACAGGCGTTGCAGAGAAACGAGAGAGGCCCAGATCCGTCAGCGTGGCAGAGTCACTGCCTGCTCCACCGGCAGACCGGGGTCCGTGCCCCACTCGGCCATGGATCCGTCATAGAGACGCGCGGCCTCGTTGCCCAGGAGTTCATGGGCGACGAACCACGCCAGGGAGGCCCGGTGCCCGGACTGACAGAAGAACACCACCTCCCCCTTCTCCGGTACCCTGCGGTAACGGAACAGGGCTGCCTCGGCCGCCGGGGAACGGAACCAGGCGCTGCCGTTCTCGGTGAGCCAGTCGTAGGGCAGGCTCAGGGCCCCAGGGATGGTTCCCGCGCGCTGCTTACCGCCGGCCGCGGCGATTCCCAGATACTCGGCCACGCTGCGCGCATCCACGTGAGGCACCTTGGCCTCCAGGGCCCGCTTCATCTGCGCTTTGGTGACCCGCAGGCGTGGCCGGAGGTGGGCCTCGAAGGACCGCGCCGGCGGCTGGAACGCACGCTGTTGGAAGGGCCGATTACGGCCGCTGCGGGCATAACCCACCAGTCCACCATCGAGAATGGCGACCCGGTCGTGGCCCAGATATTTCAGGGTCCAGTAGACGCGCGTGGCCTGTGCCAGATCGCTCGCCCCCTGACCGAAGGGTACCAGGATCACCTGGGTATCCGGAGCGATGCCGAGAGCGCCCACCAAGGCCTCCAGATGCTTCACCTCCGGCAGATTGCCATGCCTGCGCCACTGCCCATAATCCGTATGTACCGCCCCGGGGATGTGTGCCCTGGCATAGCCGCGTTGGGATTGTAGGTCCAGAATGCGCAGGTCCTTCCGCCCCAGATTCCGGATCAGCCACTCCGGCTGAACCAGAGCACCCGTTTCGGCGCCCGTTTCGGCGGCCAGGGCGGCAAAGGAGAGACAGCAGAGGACGAGGGTGAGGATCGGTCGTTTCATGAGGATTCCCTATTCGAGTCGGCAGGTACATATGACCGCTCACGCGGATTCCCGGCCCTGGGAGGGCCCCCTGGGACGAAGGGCCTTCGCAATCGCCGGAAGATCCACGCGCGGCGGCGATATGATGCCCGTTACGCAACGGCGGATGAAAGGGTCGGCGCGCTTCATCCCTCCCCCGGGCCTAAACCCGGGGCCGAGGCCTCAGCCATTACAGACCTCGCAACCAATCACCGCCGGTGACGACATCCCCGTGCCCTCCCATCCCACGGAGGACAGGGATCAGTCCGCGTCGGCAAGGGCTGTGAAGGGATCGGGCCCCTGGCGGGTTTCGCCCGCCTCGGCCAAGCGATCCAGATACATCTCCCAGAGGGCCGGCGCCCGCTCTCCCAACATCCGCAGGTAACGCCAGTCATAGATTCCGGTCTTGTGGCCGTCGTCGAAGAAGATCTTCACACCATAGGCGCCCGCTGGCTCCAGGGCATCGATGTTGACCTGCTCCTTCCCCACCTGGAGGCGGCCCTGGCCGGGACCGTGACCGCGTACCTCGGCCGAGGGGGAATAGACGCGCAGGTATTCCACCGGCAGGTGAAAATGAGCGCCATCGGCGAACAGCACCTCCAGGACCCTGGAGTGGCGGTGCAGTTTGAGTTCTGTGGGATGACTGGGGGTCTGGGTCATGAGGCATTTCGAGATCCGTGCAAGGAGCCGCCGAGTATAAAGGCTTCCCAGTCGAGTATCACTCCCGATGCCACGCAGCCAGGACCACGTCATCCAACCACTCAAGTCATTGAAAACCGCGCCAGTGGCCTTCCCTGAAAATGTCTGCGGCAGGGATGCCGCAGTCAAGCCTACAGGGAGGTATTCACGGCGTTTTTCAGGGAAGGCCACTGGCAGAGGGGCGGTTAGATGACGGAGCCCTGGCCACGCAGCGCACCCGCTTGACCGATCCGCCAGGGTCAGGTAGATTCCGCCGTGTCGAGGCTACGTAGCTCAGTTGGTCAGAGCGCAGCACTCATAATGCTGATGTCGGTGGTTCGAATCCACCCGTAGCCACCACCCGCCCCCACAGCGCCGTAATCCAGCGTGATGCTTGGTTTTAGCGATACCCGGCGCGCGCAAATGTTGCGCTCCGCAGACGGTACTTCCCCGCGCCACCCGTCGCTGCGGTCGCCGCCCTTGGCCCCTGGGCGGTGCGGGGATGGCCCGCCATAGGCGCCGCCGTGACCCACCTCCGCACCTTGCCCAGCCCAGGAGCACGAGGAACACCCTCGAAAGACGGGATATTCAGGTGCGACGGGCATACCAACGACCTCGGCCCGGGAGCCGCCCTCACTCCACCAGGCGCCCATAGATACGCACCCGCCGGCGCAGCCGCTCCGCCAGATCGGACGGGACCTGTTCCCAGGCGAAGCGCCATTGCCAGTTGCCTTCCACGGTCCCGGGCAGGTTCATCCGATGCGTCCCATCGAGACCGAGCAGGTCCTGCATGGGCAGGACCGCGAGCCCGGCGCAGGATCCGAGGGCCATGCGTATCAACGGCCAGGGCATGGGCTCCCGGGAATGGCCCAGGTAGTCGTCCACGAAATGGCGCCCGCCATCGTCCAGGCTCAGATACCACCCCAGGGTGGTGTCGTTGTCGTGGGTACCGGTATAGACCACGGCATTGGCTTCGTGCCGAAAAGGCAGATAGGGGTTGTCGGGACCGCCCGAAAAGGCGAACTGGAGGATCTTCATCCCCGGCAGGCCATGGGCCTTGCGCAAGGCCTCCACCTCGGGGGTGATGACGCCCAGGTCCTCGGCCACCAGCGGCAATTCACCGAAGGCCTCGTGCAGGCGCTGGAACAGGGCATCGCCGGGGGCCTTCACCCAGTGCCCCTGGACTGCGGTCTCCTCTTCGGCGGGGATCTCCCAATAGCTCTCGAAGCCCCGAAAGTGATCCACCCGGAGGAGATCGAACAAGGTGAACTGGGTCCGCATCCGGTCCACCCAGAAGCTGAAGCCATTGGCCTCCATCCGTTCCCACAGATACAGGGGATTGCCCCAACGCTGTCCGGACTCCGAGAAATAGTCGGGGGGCACCCCGGCCACCACCCGCGGGGTGCCGTCGGGATTCAGATCGAACTCCCGGCGCCGGCTCCAGACCTCGGCGCTGTCCAGGGAGACGAAGATAGGCATGTCACCGAACAGGCGCACCCCATGGGCGTTGGCGTAGTCACGCAATCCCCGCCACTGACTGAAGAACAGGTATTGTTCGTATTTGAGGTATTGGATCTGGTCCTGGAGCCGCGCCCGGGCCTCGGCCAGGGCATGAGGCCGGCGCTCGCGCAGATCGGGCGGCCATTGCCACCAGCCACACCCCAATTCATCGTGAATCGCCTGGAACAGGACATAGTCGTCGAGCCAATAGGCATGCCCAACCTCGAAGGCCGCCAAGTCCTCGCGCTCTTCGGGCGTGGCCGACTCCTTGAAACCATCGAAGGACAAGGCACGGGCGAAACGCCGGCCTTGGTCGGATATCTGTGCCTCGTCCAAGGGCAGGGCCTTGAGCCAACCGCGTTCCAGGAGGACCTCCAGGTCGATGAAGCGCGGATCGCCGGCATGGGCCGAGACCGCCTGATAGGGAGAGCCGTCCGGTCCCACGGGTCCCACGGGCAACATCTGCCAGACGCTCAACCCGGCCTCCTCCAGAAAATCCACGAAACGGAAGGCCTCCCGCCCCAGCCCGCCGCTGCAACAGCCACCGGGCAGTGAACTGAGATGCAGCAGGCACCCCGCCCGGCGACAGTCTATGGCGGAAGAGATCATGGGGCCACCATGAAAGTCGGGCCGTGCGGCGTCCCGGCCCCTTCTTCCCGCGGAGAGGGCCGAAGCAGGGGGACGATCCCGGCATGGAAGGCCGTCGTCTGCAGCGGTAGCGGCATCGCCCGGCGCATCAGTTCTTGATCATCACACCGCCCAGATCGGGACGGCCACTGCCCGCGGCGAAGACCTCGAACAGGTACTCCGGCGGCTCCTCCCCGAGCATCTCGTAGAGGCGCACCAACTGCGCCCGGAACAGGCGTTCGAAATCGCTCACCGCCTCGCCCGGATTGTAGTCCCCGAACCACCAGAACCAGTCGGAGCCCTCGCAGGTGGCCAACTGGAAGGCGACCTTGCGCACCTGCCCGGGGTCCAGCCGGCCCTCCGCCATCACCCGGTCGTAGACCTGCTTGGCCTCGCCCAGCATGTCCCAGGCGCGGTTCTTGTCCCGCTCCCCGATCCAGGTGGAGAAGGTGCCGTAGACCCAGCTCCCAGCCACCAGATGTTCGAGGGAGCGGGGCGGCCGGGGGGCGGCGCGCAGATGAGCCGAGAAGGTGGTCATCTCGAGGCGTGGATGTTCGGCCAGGGCCTTGTACAGGGCGGGCAGGAAATAGATGGCGTTGTGCGGGTAATACTCCCAGGCGTTCTCGCCGTCCATGATGATGGAGACGATCCGGTCCGGCTGTTCCCGGGTGGCCGCCTCGATGCGTTCCAGATGCTCCAGCAGATTGGCCACGGCGTCGTCGGCATGCCACTCGCCGTAGATGAAGCCGATCAGGTCGGAGAGGGCGTCGTCGCGGAAGAAGTTGGCCATCCCCCCTTCGAGCACCCGATAGGGGCGGTGCGGCCAGCCCACGGCGAGTTCCTCGCCCTCCCCCGAGGCCTTCAGGCTGTTGTGCAGCACCTGCTGACCCGAGGCCGCCCACAGGAAACCCTCCTCTTCCAACAGGCGCAGGGCCTCTTCGCTCACTCCCCCCTCGGCGGGCCAGCAGCCCTCGGGGCGGAAACCGAAATGCCGCTCGAAGGTGGCCAGGCCCTCGCGGATGTGCCAGCGGGAGCGGGCCTCGCCCCCGGGGTAGGCCTTCAGCTCGGGCAGGACCACATCGGGTATGGCCTCGCGGGCGGATTCCAGGTCGAGCAGCAGGGGCAGGATGGGGTGGGCATAGGGGGTGACCGAGAGTTCCACCCGGCCGCTCTCGGCCAGACGGCGGTAGCGCGGCACGATGCCCTCCACCACCTCGCCGATCAGGGTCACGAGCTGACGCCGGTCCTCCACATCGAAGGCCCGCGCCTTGGCTTGCAGCGAGGTCACCCGCAGGTCGTCCCGGCGCACCGTCTCACCCATCCAGGCCAAGTGATACCAGACCAACAGATCGGCCAGGAAACGGTCGTTCAGATAGCCGGTCTGCCCCCGCTCCAGGGCCGTTCGGGCCAGGGCCACCAACTCGGCGAAGGGTGGGAAACGCCCGATCAGATTCTTCTCATTGGCCTTCAGGCAGGCACGGACGAGGGCCTCGCGGGCCGCTTCGTCCAAGGGCAGCGCCGGTCCCGCGAGGGCGGCCAGAAGGGGGTCACGGATGCGCCGCCCATGGCGCAGCCAGCGCTGGATCTGGCGGCCGTAGTCGGCCAGTTGCTCCAGGAGCACCGGGGCGAAATTGACCACCGCGCGGGCGCCCTCCTCCGCTTCCAGGTGGGCGACCATGTCCACATAGTCCTTGATGGCGTGGAGGTAGACCCAGGGCAACTGGTAGTCCCCACCCTGGGGACCGCGGTAGTCCGGTTGATGCATGTGCCAGCACAGCACCACCGGCAGGGGGGCGTGCTCAGCGGACATAGTTCACGTGCTGCCCGAGCATCTCCCCGGTCACCAGGACGACGCCCCCCTCGCTGACGTAGAAACGCTTGGCATCCTCATCCGGGTCCTCACCGATCACGGTACCCTCGGGCAGATCGACCCCACGGTCGATCACCGCTCGGGTGATACGGCTGTGGCGGCCGATGTTCACATCCGGCAGCACCACCGCGTCCTGGACCCTGGCCCAGGAGTTGACCCGCACATTGGAGAACAAGAGGGAATGGCGCACCGTGGAACCGGACATGATGCAACCGCCGGAGACCATGGAGTCCACCGCCATGCCCCGGCGGTCGTCGTCGTCGAAGATGAATTTGGCCGGTGGCAACTGCGCCTGATAGGTCCAGATGGGCCAGTTCTCGTCGTACAGGTTGAATGGGGGCGTCACCCCGATCAGTTCCAGATTGGCCTCCCAGAAGGCATCCACCGTCCCCACGTCGCGCCAATAGGCCTGTTCCCCGGTCTTGGGATCACGGAAGGGATAGGCCGCCACCCGGTATTTGGTGATCACTTCGGGGATGATGTCCTTGCCGAAGTCATGGGAGGAACTGGGGGTGTCGGCGTCCCGCACCAGCTGCTCGAACAGGAAGTCGCGGTTGAACACGTAGATGCCCATGGAGGCCAGGGCCCGGTCGGGCTTGCCGGGAATGGGTTCGGGGGCGTCCGGCTTCTCCTGGAAGCGGGTGACGCGCCAGTCGTCGTCCACGCCCATCACCCCCAGGGCCCGGGCGGTCTCCAGATCCACCTCGAGACAAGCCACGGTCATGTCGGCGCCGCTCTCCACGTGATGGGCGATCATGGTGCCGTAGTCCATCTTGTAGATATGATCGCCGGCCAGGATCAGGACATACTCCGGGTTGTGGTTGCGCATGATATCGAGGTTCTGGTAGACCGCATCGGCGGTGCCCGTGTACCAAGTGCTCTCGATCCGCTGCTGGGCCGGCCACAGTTCCACGAACTCGCCGAACTCACCACGCAGGAAGCCCCAGCCACGCTGGATGTGGAGGATCAGGGAGTGGGCCTTGTACTGGGTGAGCACGCCGATCCGGCGGATCCCCGAGTTGATGCAGTTGGACAGGGGGAAGTCCACGATACGGAACTTGCCGGCGAAGGGCACCGCCGGCTTGGAGCGCCAGCGGGTGAGGTGCTTGAGTCGCGAGCCGCGCCCACCGGCCAGGATCAAGGCCAGCGTGTTACGGGTCAGGCGACTGACGAAACGAGGGCTGTCGGCGGAACTCATCATGGACCTCCTTCGATCCCGAACGGCTGTGGAGCGGCGTGGTATGGTACCATTTTCCCGCTCGCCCATGCCGGTTTTCATCGGCCCCACCCCCGCTGGAGTCCGCCGTTCATGAACACCCGCCCCGCGCCCTTGCTCACCGAGGCCCTGATCCGCGTCATCGAGGCCCGCCACCACGACCCTTTCGAGGTCCTGGGGCGCCATCCCGAGGGTGACAGGGTCATCCTGCGCGTATTTCTGCCCCAGGCCGAGCGGGTATGGCTGGAGGGTCCGGGGCTCCCGCTCGAACGCATCCCCTACACCGACCTGTTCGTCCTCGAGGCCGTGGCCGGGCAGGTCCCGGAACGTTGCCGCCTGCGCTGGCAGGACAAGGACGGCAACGAGCACCACCGCCACGACCCCTACTGTTTCCCCCCCCAGATCCCGGACTTCGACCTCCACCTGCTCGGCGAGGGCCGCCACTGGGACGCCCATCGCGTACTCGGCGCCCACGCCCACGAGGCCGACGGCATCGCCGGGGTGCGCTTCGCGGTCTGGGCGCCGAATGCCGAACGGGTCAGCGTGATCGGCGACTTCAATGCCTGGGACGGCCGCGCCCATCCCATGCGCCTGCGTGGCGGCAGCGGCATCTGGGAGCTGTTCATCCCCGGGTTGACGGCCGGTTGCCTGTACAAGTTCGAGTTACGTGCCCGCAACGGCCACACCCTGGTCAAGGTGGACCCCTACGCCCGCCACTTCCAGGTACGCCCCGAGAGCGCCTGCATCGTCGAGCCGGAGCCCCGATACGACTGGGGCGACGGCGCCTGGATGAAGGCCCGCCGCGAGGCCGACTGGCGGCACCGCCCCATGAGTATCTACGAGGTCCACCTGGGCTCCTGGCGCCGCCACGGCGACGGCGCCTTCCTCAACTATCGCGAGATCGCCCCCCTGCTGGCCGCGCACGTGGAACGCCAGGGCTTCACCCACGTGGAGCTGCTGCCCGTCACCGAACACCCCCTGGACGCCTCCTGGGGCTATCAGACCACCGGCTACTTCGCCCCCACCAGCCGTTTCGGCAGCCCCGACGACTTCCGCTGGTTCGTGGACCACCTGCACCAGCGCGGCATCGGCGTCATCCTCGACTGGGTGCCGGCCCACTTCCCCCGCGACGCCTTCGCCCTGGCCCGCTTCGACGGCACCGCCCTGTACGAGCACGAGGACCCGCGCAAGGGCGAACACCGCGACTGGGGCACCCTGATCTTCAACTACGGCCGCAACGAGGTACGCAATTTCCTCCTCGCCAGCGCCCTCTACTGGCTCGGCGAGATGCACCTCGACGGCCTGCGCGTGGATGCCGTGGCCTCCATGCTCTATCTGGACTACTCGCGCGAGCCCGGGGAATGGATCCCCAACCGCTTCGGTGGGCGGGAGAACCTGGAGGCGGTGGACTTCCTGCGCCAGATGAACGAACTCACCCACGAGCGCCACCCCGGCACCGTCACCATCGCCGAGGAATCCACCGCCTGGCCGCAGGTCTCGCGCCCCACCTATCTGGGCGGCCTGGGCTTCAGCATGAAATGGAACATGGGCTGGATGCACGACACCCTCAACTATATGGGCCAGGATCCCATCCATCGCCACTTCCACCACGACCTGCTCACCTTCGGCCTGCTCTACCTGTACAGCGAGAACTTCGTCCTGCCCTTCTCCCACGACGAGGTGGTGCACGGCAAGCGCTCCCTGCTCGGCCGCATGCCCGGCGACGCCTGGCAGCGCTTCGCCAATCTGCGCCTGCTCTATACCTATATGTTCACCTATCCGGGCAAGAAGCTCCTGTTCATGGGCCAGGAATTCGCCCAGGGGCGGGAGTGGGACTTCGCCGGGGAACTGGACTGGTACCTCCTGGAGCGCCCCCAGCACCAGGGGGTGCAGCGTCTGGTGGGCGACCTCAACCGCATCTACCGCGAACGCCCGGAACTGCACCGGATCGAGTTCGAGGGCGAGGGCTTCGCCTGGATCGACTGTCACGACGCCGCCCAGTCGGTACTCAGCTTCCTGCGCCGGGACCAGGAGGGGCATCCGCTGGTGGTGGTGCTCAATTTCACCCCAGTGCCACGCGCCCACTACCGTATCGGCGTCCCCGTGCCCGGCTTCTACCGGGAGATCCTCAACTCCGACGCCGAATGCTACGGCGGCAGCAACCTGGGGAACGCCGGCGGGGCCACTTCGGAGGCCCGGCCCTGGATGGACCTGGGCCATTCCATCGAGATCACCCTGCCGCCCCTGGCCGGGCTGGTGCTGGTCCCCGAGCCCCTGGACGACACCTGAGCCCGACCCCGAGTGAGTGGACGCAGCCTGAGACGCGGCCTCCTGTTCTTGCTCATAGGTAGCGGCCTGGGGGCCTGGGTCTGGTATGCCACCCGCCCCGAACCGCTGACCGTACAGGTGACCAGGGTGGCCCGGGGACGGGTGGAGCGCAGCGTCGCCAATACCCGCGCCGGCAGCGTCCGGCCCTGCCGCCGCGCCGCCCTGTCCCCCGCCCTGGGCGGACAGATCGCCCGCCTGCCGGTCCACGAAGGGGACCACGTACAGAGCGGCGCCCTCCTCCTCGAACTCTGGAACCAGGACCTGGTGGCACGCCGGGACCTGGCCCTGCGCCAAGTGCGCGTGGCCGAGGCCAAGGCCCGCGGGACCTGTGCCCGGGCCGACCAGGCGGGCCGTGAATACCGCCGCCTGCACCGGCTGCTCGGGCGCAAGCTCGCCTCCGAGGAGGCCGTGGACAAGGCGCGCGCCGCCGCCGAGGCGGGGGGCGCGGACTGCGCCGCCGCCCACGCCTCGATCGAGGCGCGCCAGGCCGAGGTGGCCCTGGCCCAGGCGCGGATCGACAAGTCCCGCCTGCTGGCCCCCTTTTCCGGGGTGGTGGCCGAGGTCAACGGCGAGGTCAACGAATACGCCACCCCCTCGCCCCCCGGTATCCCCACACCACCCGCAATCGACCTCATCGACGACCGCTGTTTCTATATCGTCGCCCCCATCGACGAGGTGGACGTGGGCGGTATCCACCCCGGCCTGCCGGTGCGCATCTCCCTGGATGCCTTGGGCAAGCGCCGCTTCCCCGGCCGAGTGCGGCGGGTCTCGCCCTATGTGCAGGAACGGCGGAAACAGGCCCGCACCGTGGAGGTGGAGGTGGATTTCGATGCCCGGGAGCGCCCTCACCCCTTGCTCGCCGGCTACAGCGCCGACGTGGAGATCGTCCTCGAAAGCCATGAACAGGCCCTGCGTATCCCCACCGAGGCCCTGATGGAGGGCGACCGGGTCTATGTGTTCCTCCCCGCGGAGGGTGTCGTGCGCCAACGTTCGATCGAGACCGGCCTGTCCAACTGGGACTTCACCGAGGTGCGGAAGGGACTGAAGGCCGGAGATCTGGTGGTCACCCATCTCGACCTGGAGGGCCTCGCCGAGGGGGCGCCGGCGCGGATCGGAAACCGCCCCGGACCATGATCCGCCTGCAAGGCATCGAGCGCGACTTCCAGGTGGGGCGCGAGCGGGTGCGCGCCCTCCACGACCTGGACCTGGAGATCCCGGACGGCGACTATCTGGCCGTCATGGGCCCCTCCGGCTCGGGCAAGTCCACCCTGCTCAACCTGCTCGGCCTGCTCGACCGCCCGGACCGCGGTCGCTACCTCCTCGACGACATCGACACCGGCGCCCTCAGCGAAGAGGCCCGGGCCCGCCTGCGCCGTGAGCGCATCGGCTTCGTCTTCCAGTCCTTCCACCTGATCCCCCGCCTCACCGCCGCCGGCAACGTGGAACTCCCCTTGATCCTCGCCGGCATGGCCCCCGTCCGCAGGCGCCAACGGGTGGCCGAGACCCTCGCCTCCCTGGGCCTCGCCGACCGCGCCGGGCACCGCCCCGATCAGCTCTCCGGCGGCCAGCGCCAGCGTGTGGCCATCGCCCGCGCAGTGATCATGCGCCCCCGCCTGCTCCTGGCCGACGAGCCCACCGGAAACCTCGACCGCCATGCCGGCCACGAGGTCATCCGCCTCCTCGAAGACCTCAACCGCGGCGGCATCACCCTGATCCTGGTGACCCACGACCCGGAACTCGGGGCACGGGCCGGGCGCCGCATCCAGCTCCTCGACGGCGCCCTGGCCGCGCCCGGATGAACCCGTGCGCCCCGCCGACGCCCTCGCCTTCGCCGCCACCGCCCTGCGCGGGACGCCCCTGCGCACCGCCCTGATGCTCCTGGCGATGGCCATCGGGGTGGCCGCCATCATCCTCCTCACCGCCCTGGGCGAAGGCGCCCGCCGTTACGTGGTGGGGCAGTTCTCGCGCCTCGGCAGCCACCTGATCATCGTCCTGCCCGGGCGCAACGAGACCCAGGGCGGCCCTCCGCCACTGCTCGCCGAGACCCCCCGCGATCTCACCCTGGACGATGCCCTGGCCCTCGCCCGCCTGCCTGCGGTGCAGCGGGCCGCCCCGGTGAGCCTGGGCAGCGCCCCGGTGGCCCACGGCGGCCGAGTGCGCGAGGTCACCGTCATCGGCTCCACCCCGGCGATCTTCCCGGTACGCCACCTGAAGCTGGCCCGGGGCCGTCCTCTGCCCACCATCCCACCCGACCGGGAGGCCCCCATGGCCGTGCTCGGGGGCCATCTGGCGCATGAACTCTTCGGCCCGCGCTCCGCCCTCGGCGAATGGGTGCGCATCGGCGACCGCCGTTTCCGGGTGATCGGGGTGCTCACCGACCAGGGCGAGGCCCTGGGCCTGGACCTGGGCGACATGGCCCTGATCCCGGTGGCCTCCGCCCAGGCCCTGTTCGACACCCGCTCCCTGTTCCGGATCCTGATCCAGGCGCGCAGCCGCAGTGCCATCCCCGCCGCCGAGGCCGCCATACGCGCCACCCTCCGCACCCGTCACGAGGGCGAGGACGACGTCACCATCGTCACCCAGGACGCCCTCCTGGGCACCTTCGACCGTATCCTTCGCGCCCTCACCTACGGCGTCGCCGGGATCGGCGCGGTGAGCCTGGCGGTGGCCGGGATCCTCGTCATGAACATCATGTTGGTGAGCGTCTCCCGGCGGATCGCCGAGATCGGTCTGCTCAAGGCCCTGGGCGCCACCCGCCGGCAGGTGCTCGTCCTGTTCCTGCTGGAGGCGGCGTTGTTGGCCACCGGTGGCGGCATCGCCGGCCTCGTCCTGGCGCGCCTCGGGCTCTGGGTCCTGCAGCGGCTGCTCCCGGCCTTCCCCCTGGCCGCCCCCCCATGGGCCGCCCCCGCGGCCCTGGCGATGGCCCTGGGCGCCGGCCTGTTGTTCGGCCTGCTGCCGGCGCGCCGGGCCGCCGACCTGGACCCCGTCCAGGCCCTGGAAGGCGCCCATTGATGCGTACCGCCGACCTCTTGCGCCTGACCGCGGGCAGTCTCGGCTTCCACCACGGACGCAGCCTGCTGAGCGCCCTGGGCATCGCCGTGGGGATCGCCGCGGTGGTCCTGCTCACCTCCATCGGCAGCGGCCTCAAGGCCTTCGTCCTCGGCGAGTTCACCCAGTTCGGCACCCACCTGATGGCCGTGATTCCCGGCAAGACCAATACCCTCGGCCTCTCCGGCGCGATCATCGGCTCGGTCCGGCCCTTGAGCCTCGACGACGCGGAGGCCCTGCGCGGGCTCCCCGGTGTGCTGGACCTGCTACCCTCGGTACAGGGCAACGCGGCGGTGAAATGGAATGGCCGCAGCCGCCGTGTCACCGTCTTCGGCACCGGCCCCGCCGTACCCCGAGTCTGGCGGATGCGGGTGGCCCTGGGCCGCTTCCTGCCCGCCGACGACCCGCGCCGGGCGCGGCCCTTCGCGGTCCTCGGGCACAAGCTCTGGCGGGCACTCTTCGCCTCCCGCTCGCCCCTCGGCGCGCGCATCCGTGTGGGCGGGGAGGCCTACCGGGTGATCGGGGTCATGGCCGCCAAGGGCCAGATGCTCGGCTTCGACCTGGACGACAGCGTCTACCTGCCGGTCGGCCGCGCCCTCGCCCTGTTCGACCGCAGCGGACTGATGGAGATCGACCTCCTCTACCGCCCGGGCAGCGACCCCAAACGGCTGCGCGAACGGGTGCGCAGGCGTCTGCTCGCCCGTCACGCCCAGGAAGACTTCACCCTCATCACCCAGGACCAGATGCTCGACGTCCTCGGCGGTATCCTCGACATCCTCACCCTGGCAGTGGCCGCCCTGGGCGCCATCTCCCTCCTCGTCGGAAGCGTGGGCATCCTCACCATCATGACCATTGCCGTGCGCGAGCGCCGCGCCGAGATCGGGCTGCTGCGCGCCCTCGGCGCCGCCCACGGACAGATCCTGGGCCTGTTCCTGGCCGAGGCCGTGGTGCTGTCCACCGGCGGCGGCCTCGCCGGCGTCGCCCTGGGCGCAGGGGGCGCCGCGCTCCTGGGTTGGCTCCTGCCAGCGTTGCCCACCCATACCGCCTGGGGCTATACCGCCCTCGCCCTGGGCGTGGCCACGCTCATCGGCCTGCTCGCGGGGGTGCTGCCGGCTCTGGAGGCGGCCCGGCTGGATCCGGTGGAGGCCTTGCGGGAAGGGTGAACCTGGGCAATCACAGGCCGCAGGACGGCCTTCAGTGCAAGCGCCTTTCACGGCAACGGCGGGATGCGCTATCGCTTTCCCGCCCTACGGGCTGATTTAGGACACCCCCCATCCCCACCACCTCAACCCTGTCACCTGCCGCGCCGGCCCCGATCAGCGTCCGGGCCACCTCCTGCACGTCATCTCTGTCAGGACCGGGCTGACGACAGTAACCTATTGAAGTTATGTATATTTATATCGCCACCAATGGAATTGGCATGGTTTCTCGCGGAGGACATATCGCGGTCAAGAATCCCCATTCCCTGCCGTTACCGGAGACGACCGAGCATTGATTTCCACAGGAGACAGAAGATGCCCACCATCCTGGCCGTAGACGATTCCAACTCCATGCGTCAAATGGTCGCCTTCACCCTCAAGGGCGCGGGCTACGACGTGATCGAGGCCCGCGACGGGGTCGAGGCCCTCAACATCGCCCGCGGTCGTGCAGTGAACCTGGTGATCACCGACGTGAACATGCCGAACATGGACGGTATCACCCTCATCAAGGAGCTGCGCCGCCTGCCCAACTACCGCTTCACCCCCTTGCTGATGCTCACCACGGAGTCGAGCGCCGACAAGAAACAACAGGGCAAGACCGCCGGGGCCACCGGTTGGATCGTCAAGCCCTTCAATCCGGACCAACTGCTGGCCACGGTGAAGAAGGTCATCCGCTGAGGCGGGCCGGGGGCACTCTCATGAGCATCGACATGGCGCAGTTTCACCAGGTCTTCTTCGAGGAGAGCTTCGAAGGCCTGGACCTGATGGAGAAGGGCCTCCTGGGCCTCGATCCGGGGACCCTGGACGACGAGGAGATCAATGCCATCTTCCGCGCCGCCCACTCCATAAAGGGTGGCTCGGGCACCTTCGGATTCACCGCTATCGCCGACTTCACCCACGTCATGGAGACCCTCCTGGACGAGATGCGCGACGGCCGCCGCCCGGTGACCACCGAGGCGGTGGAGGTCCTGCTGCGTTCGGTGGACGTGTTGCGGGAGATGATGGAGGCTGCCCGTGACGGGGGCGAGACGGACGCCGAACGCATCGCCGCCCAGCAGGCCGAGCTGCAGCGCATTTTGGAGAATGCCCCGGCGCCCGTCGAATCGGTCGAATCCACACCACCCCCCGCAGCGGCTGCGGAACCCGACCCCGGGGCGGAACCGGAGGTCGTCGGCTGGCACATCGTCTTCCGCCCCCACCCCCACCTGCCACGCACCGCCAACGACCCCCTGCGCCTGCTGGAGGAACTGGCCGGGCTCGGCGAGCTGGAGGTGGAATGCGACCTCGACGCCCTGCCGCCCCCCGGGGAGTTCCAGCCGGAGGAGGCCTACCTGTCCTGGGACCTGCACCTCCACGCACCGGTGGAACGCTTTCAGATCGAGGAGATCTTCGATTGGGTCGAAGAGGACTGCGACCTGGCCGTCATGCCCGTCCACGCCGCAGCCAGCGCCCCCGCAGAACCCCCGGCGGCGGCCGGACCGCCCCCCTCGCCCGGGCCCACCACCGGGTCTGCGCAGACGGCCGTGACCAAGTCCCCGGCCAAGGGCAAGACCCGGGCGAAGGGCAAGGCCAAGAGCAAGGACGGCGGCTCCAGCTCCATCCGGGTGGACATCGCCAAGATCGACACCCTCATCAACATGGTGGGCGAACTCGTCATCACCCAGTCCATGCTGGGGCTGCTGGGCGAGGAATTCGAGGACGTGCTCGACCCCGCGCGCCTGGAGCGCCTCCACGAGGGGCTCACCCAACTGGAGCGCAACACCCGCGAACTCCAGGAAAACGTCATGCAGATCCGCATGTTGCCCATCAGCTTCACCTTCAGCCGCTTCCCCCGCCTGGTCCACGACCTGTCCACCAAACTGGGCAAGAAGGTGGAGCTGCGTCTCCTCGGTGAGTCCACCGAGGTGGACAAGACAGTGATCGAGAAGATCGGCGATCCCCTGGTCCACCTGGTGCGCAACAGCCTCGACCACGGCCTGGAACCCCCCGCCGAACGCCTCGCCGCCGGCAAGCCCGAGACCGGCGTGCTGGAACTCGACGCCTACCACAAGGGCGGCAACATCGTCATCGAGATCCGCGACGACGGCCGCGGCCTGGACCGCGAACGCATCCTCGCCAAGGCCCTGGAACGCGGCCTGGTGAGCGAGGAGCAGAACCTGAGCGACCAACAGATCTACGAACTCATCTTCCAACCCGGCTTCTCCACCGCCGAACAGGTGAGCGACGTCTCCGGGCGCGGCGTGGGCATGGACGTGGTCCGCAAGAACATCACCGAACTGGGCGGCCACATCGAGATCGAGTCCAACCCCGGCCGGGGCAGCGCCATCATCATCCGCCTGCCCCTGACCCTGGCCATCCTCGACGGCCAGACCGTGGCCGTGGGTGACGAGACCTACATCGTGCCCCTGGTGTCCATCATCGAATCCATCCAGATCCGGCCCAACATGATCAACCTCCTGGCCGGGCACGGCGAGACCTTCAAACTACGTGACGAGTATCTGCCCATCATCCGCCTGCACGAGGTCTTCGGCATCGAAAACCCACGCGCCCGGGAACTGGAACAAGGGCTGCTGGTGGTCCTCGAAGGTGAAGGGCGGCGCTGTGGCCTGTTCGTGGACGACCTCCTCGGCCAGCAACAGGTGGTGATCAAATCGCTGGAGGCCAACTACCAGCGGGTGGAGGGCATCTCCGGCGCCACCATTCTGGGTGACGGCTCGGTCGCCCTGATACTGGATATCCCCGGACTCATGCGGCTGGCCGCCCGCCGCACCGAGCCCGCCCCCCTGGCCCTGACCGCTTGAGGCCCCGGCAATGCATTCCGACAACCCTGTGCAACAGCACACCCCCCAGCGTCAGTTTCTCACCTTCCGTCTGGCGGGCGAGACCTATGGCGTGGACATCCTGCGGGTGCAGGAGATCCGCGGCTGGGAGCCCGTCACCCGCATCCCCAATGTCCCTGCCCATGTACGTGGGGTGCTCAATCTGCGCGGCAGCGTGGTCCCTGTGCTGGACCTGCGCCGGCGCTTCGACCTGCCCTCACAGGATCTCGGCAAGGATACCGTGGTCATCGTCCTGCGCATCCAGGGCGAAAAGACGACGCGCAGCATCGGGGTCGTCGTGGATGCGGTGTCCGACGTCCTTGACACCGACGCCAATGCCCTCCAGCCCGCCCCTGACTTCGGTGCCCGCATCGACGCCCAGTGCATCTCCGGCCTGGTCAGCGATGGCGACACCATGGTGATGCTGGTGGACGTGGACCGTATGTTGAACGACGCCCCGGAAGACGAGGCCGCCTGACCTGAACCCATCGAGGAGAACACCCGTGAAGATCAACCAACCCGTGACCCAGGTGGAGCGTGACTACCCCCAGGGCGCCATCCTGGCCTCGCGCACCGACCTCAAAGGCATCCTCACCTATGCCAACCGCGCCTTCGTGGAAGTGAGCGGTTTTACTCTCGACGAGCTGGTGGGCAAGAATCACAACATCGTCCGTCATCCGGACATGCCCCCCGAGGCCTTCGCCGATCTCTGGCGCACCATCAAGGCCGGCAAGCCCTGGACCGGGATCGTCAAGAACCGATGCAAGAACGGCGACTACTACTGGGTCAAGGCCACGGTCACCCCGGTGACGGAGAACGGCCGTGTGAGTGAATACATGTCGGTGAGGATCAAGCCGACGCGCGCCGAGATCGCCGCCGCCGAGGCCCTGTACACACGTATCAACGCCGGCAAGGCCAGCCTCGAGCGCAAGGGCCTGGCGGCCCTCGCCTACCGCCTGCGCAGCCTCCCCCTGGCGGCCAAATTCGCTGCCGCTGGCGCGGCCTTCATGGCCCTGGGCGCGGGCGCCGTTATCGCCGCCGATACGTGGTGGGCCGGTGTCGCACCGACCCAGGGCGCACTCCTCACCGCCCTGGCAGGCGCCCTCCTGGGCGCCGCCCTCGGCTGGTTCGTGGGACGCGCCCTCATCCGCCCTCTCTACGGTGCCGAGGCCATCGCCCAGCGGATCATGAACGGCGACTACAACAACGACCTCGATATCGACCGCGAGGACGAGGTGGGCCACCTGCTGCTGGCCATGCAGGGGATGCAATCGCGCCTCGCCTACGACCGCCACGAGGTGCACGAGGCCCTGGAAGACAACCTGCGGGTTCGCGAGGCCCTGGACGAGGTACAGACCGCGGTCACCGTCTCCGACCGCAACAACGTCCTCATCTACATGAACAAGGCCGCCCATGCCCTGTTCGACACCCTCGCAGAGAACATCCGCGACGAGCGTCCCGGCTTCAAGGCCAAAGACCTCCTGGGCACCTCACTGGCCGAGTTCCTGCCGGATCCGAGACTGGCCGAGGCCTATAGCCAGGAACTCACGACCCCCAGGGAATCCGATCTCTCCGCCTGGTCCCATACCCTGCACCTGATCACCAACCCGGTGCGCAACGCCCAGGGCGACTATCAGGGGCGGGTGACCCAGTGGCTGGACATCACCGAACGCCTGGCCACCGAGGCCCGCGAGCGCCAACGCCTGGAAGAGGAACGCCGCGCCGCCGCCGAGAACCAGCGCCTGCGTGTGGCCCTGGACTCGGTGAGCGCCAACGTCATGGTGGCCGACCAGGAACACCGGATCATCTATCTCAACCCCGCGGCCGAGCGCCTGTTCCACGACAACGAGAACGATTTCCGCAGTCAACTCCCACACTTCTCGGCCGATGCCATCGTCGGCGCCGACATCGACCAGTTCCACAAGGAACCCGGTCATCAGCGGGCCCTGCTCGAGCGTATGCAATCGCCCCACAGGGCCGAGTTCACGATCGGCGGCCGGGTCATGGGCTTCGTCGCCAGCCCGGTGCGCGACAGCGACGGCACCCGTCTGGGGACCGTGGTGGAATGGACAGACCGTACCGCCGAGGTGGCGGTGGAACGGGAGATCGATAGCATCGTCGAGGCCGCTGGCCGCGGCGATCTGGGCCAACGCATCGAGCTGGCCGGAAAGGACGGCTTCTTCCGTCAGCTCGGGACGGGTATCAACGGTCTCCTCGACCGCCTGGAGCAGGCCTTCGCCGACATCGCCGCGGTCATGAAGCGGCTCGCCGAGGGTGACCTGTCCGAACCCATCGAGCGTGACTACGAGGGCGTATTCGGCCAGGTCAAGGGCCACGTCAACGAGACCCTGGATCATCTCGGCGGTATCGTCGGCCAACTCCGTGGGGCGGCCGACGCCATCGCCTCGGCCTCCGGCGAGATCGCCGCCGGCAACACCAGCCTCTCCACCCGCACGGAACAACAGGCGGCCAGCCTGGAGGAGACCGCCGCCTCGGTGGAGGAACTCACCGCCACGGTGCGCAACAACGCCGACAACGCCCAGCAGGCCAACCAGGTGGCCGCCAACGCCCGCGGCAAGGCCGAACGGGGCGGCGAGGTGGTGCGCCGCGCCGTCACCGCCATGGAGGCCATCAACCAGGCCT
>Ga0256841_1000613_pt1 | contig 35267 bp, 26 predicted proteins | sample 356308metaG_FD_185971 | JGI IMG/M metagenome (GOLD analysis project Ga0256841, IMG submission 185971) | Hydrothermal vent microbial communities from Mid Atlantic Ridge, Atlantic Ocean - 356-308 | ecosystem: Environmental > Aquatic > Marine > Hydrothermal vents | place: Atlantic Ocean: Mid... | reverse complement strand
TAACAGAGCCTGCTTGTAAAAAAAATCATCGCAACTAATCCACAATAAAGCAGGTTTTTGCCTTTTCTCGACAACAATAGATAATTGTTTCCAATTTTTATTATTCCGTTCAACAAAATTACTCATCAAAAAAACGTTTCAAAACCGGATTTAATTTTCTTTCGGGATTTAATCCGTTATATTCAAGAATAGTGAGCGAATGCAGTAATTCCAAAACAACAGGGTCTGCATCATCAAAATTTTTCTCCTTAATTGCCTTCTTGTGATCTCTTGTTAATGTTCTATATCTCTCATTACCTTCCTTTGTTACGATCTTTTCTGCAATTTCCTTTGTTGTTTTATCTATTTCGGTTTCCAACAAACCACGATTAACCATTTTTAGTAAAATACGCGGACACCCTCCCGACATTTTTATCAAATATTCCAGTGCATCATCATCTATAAGACTTTTGTCTATCCTATTATATATCAATGACTTAAACAACTCTTTTGAATTCTCGTTAATACGTATCATCGGTAAATAAAAATCCTTAAAATAAATACGGTTACCCTGCTCTATTATTCGATAGTAGGTATCAATAGGAACAGTAGAAACAATACTTACATTCAAACCTGTAATCATTTGCACATCATTGATAAAGAGTTCTTCGTAAACAGAACGATTTGCTTTTTCCAAACCATCTATAAAAAAGATAACATCCTTACCTGCATTGGTTTTTGCAATACTTTCTCTAATATCAATAAGAGCCAAATTAAATTTTTCGATTAAAGGTTTCGGATTATTTTTAATAATACGTCTAATTGTTTTGGTTGTAGTATTATCGCGTGAAAATCCCGATTTTATATTACCTTCAACTTTGAAAAAATTCCAAAAATTCCAAGCCGCTTCCACAGATGCTCCGGCATCTATATTAAAATTATTTTTCAAATCTTTTACAACTTCTGTCTCCGAAAGCCACTCATTTGCAATATCATTCAGACTATTTTTGTCAAAATCTATTTTTTTTTCTTCTAATTTTCTGATAATCATAGAGATCATTACCAGATAAATATCTTCTGCACTTAATTGTTCTATATTGGTCTCACTTTCAAGGTCGATAAAAACAGTAAAAAAAGCATCTTTATTATTTATTTCATAAGCAAAGCGGTTTAATTCGACAGATTTGCCACTCCCGCGATGACCGGAATAAATGATTTTAGGATACTTTACGGGAATATGTTCAAGCTGATTTTTTTGCATACCCAAATATTTTTTCATCTGTTCAAAATGCGAATTAGTTCGAACAGACGAGAAATCAACCCACAATTTTTTAAACCAGTCCTGATTTTCCTGTATTTTAAACAATGGTTCGGTAACCTCCATTGCTCTGAAAATATCTTTCTCCGGAAATTTGTATGTATATTCGCTCATTATACTATGTTTTTTTGCAAAGTTAATATTTTTCAGATAACTTAATATTTATGTTTATCAATTATTTAATAAATCGTTTATATCCACACCATTTGCCTCCAAAACTTGAAGTGCGGTTTTTAAGTAGTTTTCGAGATACGGAACTTGCTCATAAACAGGCAAAAGTATTTCTACTGCTTTCATTGCCATATCAATAGATTTTTCTTTATCCGGCATAGCTTTTATGTAAAAAATCGCAAGATTTGTCAAAGTCATCGCCACATCAGGCAAATAGGTTCTCGGGTTTTCTTCTGCAAGTTTTCTATAAATCCGCAAAGCTTCTTCGTATTGTTTAATTGCGTCATCAATAAAATTAAATTTTTGTAAGAAAAAGGCATATTCAAAATGTTGTTCAGCCGTTGGTTCCAGGTTAATTAATTCATTATATAGAGATTTGGTTTCTTCATAAGCAAACAGTTGTTGGGTTGCGTTAACAGACTCTTTTAAAAAGACAATATTTTGTTTTTTTTGTCTTTTTACATAATCAAAATAATTATCGGCAATTTCTTTGGGTTTATTTTTTTGTAAATAGTTCTTTAAATTCTCTAATACTTGGACATATTCACTCTTAGGTGAAGTTTGTTTTAATTTTTCCAATTGTTTTTCCAATGCAACAATAGTTTCTTGATTATATTTTACAACTATGATAAGAGTTTGCTTTGTTTTTTCATCTATTTCCCCTTTGTTATCCCAAGTTTATATTTGTTTTATTTTTTCTTCCAATGAATTAATGCTGGAAAGTTTCTGAAGATAATTCCTAATGATTGCAGGATTAAAATTAACATTTTCCAATATCTCTTTTAAAGTTTTACCATGCGAAATTTGTCTTTCCTTAATTTCGCTTGTATCTTTTTTTATTTGTTTTGTTTCACTTGGAAAGAGTTGTTCGGAAACATAATCTGAAACCCGAGATTTCATAATATCCCAGAAAAAAAGTAGTATAGTAACAACAATAGAAATTATGCTTGCATTAGTAATTTTCTCTTGAACCTTATTGTAAAAAATATTTAAATTATCAGTAAAATAAAGAGTAAGAAAAATAATTATAGGCAATAGAACAAAAACAATAATTCGTGCAATCCATAATCTTGTATTTTTACTTTTGATTTTCATATAGATTTATCCATTTAAAAATGTTGTTCGACGGTTTTAAAGCTAATGCCAACTATCTCAAAACCATCTTTTCAGTATAACTTTTCCCGCCGCCTTCTACCTTCACAAAATAAATACCTTTGGCATTTTCAGTGAGGTTAAGAGCAACATCACCGTTTCTTGCATCAAAATCCTTTTCAAGAACAATTCTTCCGTTTATATCCGAAACCATAACTCTGCAATTTCCCATCCGTTTTCCCGCAATTGCAACATTTACAATCCCGTCCGTCGGATTCGGGAATACCTTAAAATCCATTCGGGATATTTCTTTCACGGAAGTTGCCGGATTATAATTCCAGGTTCCGTACCACAAACCGCGTCCGTGCGTTGCCACCAAAAGTGTGTTGTCGGCTCTTCTTATTTGCAGGTTATCAACCCTGACATTGGGGAATGAGGCATCATGTTCCCACTCAAATCCGGGAGCCGACACATCATCGGTCATCCATACACCGAGTTCCGTTGCCAGAATGACCTGTTTGGCATTTTGGGGATGAAACAAAGCCCACCGTACAGGAACATCGGGCAGGTTATTTGTTATATTTGTCCAGTTTGAACCACCGTCGAATGTCAGCCAAACTTTTGAAACACCGTAGTTTGAGAAGGCAGCTATCAAAGTATCGTCGGAACCGCCCACTTCAATGCAGGAAATGTATGCAGCCGGGAAATCCGTTGAACCTATTTCTTCGGTCTCGGGTGTTGCCTGGGCATTTGTAACCTTAAAGAGCCTGCCGTTTTGCGATCCGACAAACAGTGTTGCAGTTCCGTCAGGAGAATTGGGTGAAACCTTTATATTTGAAAAATATGTTGAAAGACCTGTACTCAAAGTAATGGTGCTGCCCGAGGGATTGGGAATACCCGAATAACGTAATATTTTATTGGCATCACTACCGTTAAACTGGCACTTATTTGCAAAAAGTATATTGTTTTTACTGTCATAATCACAGGGATTAATAAAAACTCCCGTACCGTAATCCCCGAAACTCGTATAATTATTGAAATTATTAAACAAAGTATAGCTGTTGTAATATATGGAAGTTATCATATATTGGGGTTGTGTTTCATCGAAAAAGCAATAGGCACCGTCACCACCGTCAATCATATCATCGGTGGTTAAAGGTTGTCCCTGATAAAGGATTGAGCCATTATCCTGCAAACCTCCTACAAAGGTATTCTGACCGGCTGCGGGATAAATATCGGCAACATAAAACTGCAAAGTGTTCAGATTATTACTTTTTTCCACAAAGTCGGGATATCCTGCCGATGCATTTTCAGAATAGAAAATACCTCCGTCGGTACTGAATATTGCAATATCGGATGAGCCTGGTTTATAACGGCACCAGTGCTGGTCGGCATGGACATAATCGTTACTATAGTACCAAAATGAGACCTGTGTCCAGGAATTTCCGCCATTGGTTGATTTCCAAAGGTCGAGTCCGCCAAGGAATACATTATCAGGGTCTTCCGGGTTGACTTCAACCTCAAATGCATGCCAGGAGAGAGTTGCCCAGGAGGGATCTCCACCCGGCAACGTTTTTTCAATCCAGGTTTCACCGCCATCCTCGGAACGCAACACATACCTTCCTCTGGCATAATTGAAGTTTGAACTGCTGAGCCACCCAGCGCCGACTATTGCATAAACAACAGCCGGGTCCGAAGGTGCGGAACCGAGAACGACCCTTCCCGGGACAGGATAATCGGGGTCGTTGGGAATAATAGTTTCATAATAGTCGAAAACAGTCCAACTTCCGGGGTCACCGCTGTCGGACCAAAGTATTGTAGCTCCACCGTTACCGTCAAGGTTTTTCATAGTGCCGATAAATATTCTTCCGTCAGCTGAAACCTCAATGTCGGCAGGTGCATAGGGAACATCCTCACCTGCAATATCGGGAAGTACCTGCTCCCAGGTTTCGCCGCCGTCATCCGACCTGTAAAGACCGTCGGAAGGTTCACTTACCTGATTAATGCCGTGATATGTGCCCGACACGACACCGGCATATATATAACCACCATTATCATCTACAACAATATCCGAAACATATTTAAAATTAGTCGTCGAAGGAATCACTTCCCAGGTTTCTCCTCCATCCGTTGACTTCCAAATGCCGTATCCGACACCCGATGATTCCCTGTAAATTATTCTTGCAGTTTGATATTCACCGGTTCCCACATAAAATGTTTCAGGTTCGTCAGGGTCATAAGCAATACAGCTTGTTGCAAGTCCCGGCCAGAAATCATCAACCTGCTGCCAGTTGGTGTTGCCTGAAATATCATTATTATACCAAAGACCACCCGTAACCGAACAAGCCCATACTTTATTCTCTTCATTGGGATCCCACATAATGCCTCTCGTACGCCCTCCCATATTTGAGTTTGTTTCGGTCCAGTCAATAACATTACCCGATTTCAATACCTGCTTTTTGTCAAGTGCTGTTACCAGCTTCGTTGCATCGGTCAATCTTTCGGTCGGGACTCTTTTAAGTTCCGGATCGAAAGTCATAAACCAGTTTTGCATTGCAGCAAGCTCGGGATTTTCAGGATTATCCCTCTTCTTTTTATTTGTATTGATAAGTTTTTCGGTGCGTTCATACTCCTGTGCAAGAAAACGGTCGTATTCGGCTCTCTTATTGATATTAAGCGAGTTAAGAAAAGAAAGACCCGTTAATAAAACTGCCGAAATAATCAAAATTACGGAAATTGTAGTTTTTTTATTCATATATTGGATGTTTCGCTATTTATATTTCATCTCTTTAGACAGTTTACAAAAGTAATAAGTTGTTTGGAGTTATTGTAAATTCGTTAAGAATTAATTTAAACAATATATTTCTGTCTTAACCAGGCATAAGATACTTTTCGTGGCGTTAAACTTCCGATACTAACATCAGCCATATTTCTTGTTACTTCCTGTAATAAAGGTAACGATAATAACAATCCTTAACCGATAGCACTTTTTATTGTTTTTCCTTCATTTTTAAACATTTTACCGATGTTTTCCGTTTTCCGTAAAATCGTTATTTTATTTTTTTTTACAATTGTGTATAATTTTATTTCAATATTTCAGTATTTATTTGTAAAATTGCACCCGTTTTCAAAATGAATGATTAAATAATTAAATTATTATAAAACAGAACGATAACATCAGGATGCGAAGTTCAATATTTTTAACAATTCTTTTTACACTGGCATTTCTTGTATCATTTGGTAATGATGAGACCAAACTTCATGAAGATGAGGAGATTGTAGCTGAAGGAGAATTGAACACGGGAAAGATGATAATCGAGCATATAATCGATCATCACGACTGGCATATTATGGATATTGGTCACACACCGGTCACCATTCCGTTACCGGTAATATTGATTGATAACGGCAAGTTCGTTGTTTTTATGTCGAGTAAGTTCGAGCACGGTCATGCCACATATAAAGGATATAAGCTGGAAACGGAAGGACCAAACAAGGGCAAGATAGTAAACACCGAAACCGGTGAAATACCTCTTGACATTTCCATTACAAAGAATGTAATGGCACTTTTTATCAGCATTTTCATTTTATTATGGGTTTTCATTTCCATTGCAAACCGTTATAAAAAGAATCCGAACACTGCACCAAAGGGAATGCAATCGTTATTTGAGCCTTTAATCATTTTTGTCAGAGACGATATTGCCAAAAGTTCCATCGGAGAGAAGAAGTATGAGAGATATATGCCGTATCTGCTTACAATTTTCTTTTTTATATTTTTCAACAACCTGTTCGGACTGATACCGTTTTTCCCGTTTGGAGCTAACCTGACGGGGAATCTCGCTATCACCGGAGTAATGGCTGTTTTTACATTTATTATTACAACAGTTGTGGGCAATAAAAACTATTGGGTACATATTATTAATACCCCGGGAGTTCCCTGGTGGCTAAAAATTCCGGTTCCATTGATGCCCATAGTTGAAATAATGGGTATTTTTACAAAACCTTTCGTACTGATGGTTCGTCTCTTTGCCAATATGTCGGCAGGACACATTATAGTTCTTGGTTTTATAGGTCTGATATTTATTTTCGGAAAGATTAACGTAGGACTTGGATATGGAGTTTCCGTCGTGTCTGTAGGATTTTCAGTTTTTATGATCATTCTCGACCTGCTGGTTTCATTTATTCAGGCCTATGTATTTACCTTGTTGTCTGCCCTCTATTTCGGAATGGCAACAGAGGAACATCATTAAATTTGAAACGGAAAGGTAGAGACACACGGACGTGTGTCTTAAAAAAAAGAGACACGGAAGTGCGTCTCACAATAAAAAAAATTAAAATAATTAAAAAATAGAAATTAAATTTCATTATTCATTTAAACAATTATTATTATGACACTTTTAGCGATTTTATTACAAGCTGCAGAAGTTGTTACAATGGGAGCCGGGTTTGCGAAATTAGGAGCAGGCATTGGAGCCGGAGTAGCAGCAATCGGTGCCGGTATCGGCATCGGACAAATCGGTAAAGGCGCTGTTGAGTCAATTGCCCGTCAGCCTGAGGCTGTAGGTGATATACGTTCAAACATGATCGTATCGGCTGCTCTTATCGAAGGTGTTGCGTTTTTTGCTATTGTTGTTTGTTTGTTAATACTTTTTTTGTAAGAGCATACAAACGGTTATCCGTATATTCCGGCGGTTGGCCGGAATATACGGATTTTAAAAAATGAAAATATTGATTATTAAATAAATATATTTTAAAATGGAATTAATACAACCCGGTATAGGATTGATTTTTTGGATGACATTGTCATTCCTTATTGTTATTTTTATCCTTAAGAAATTTGCCTGGAAGCCTATTCTCAACGGACTTAAAGAGAGAGAAAAGTCAATTGATGAAGCATTGAATGCTGCTGAAAAGGCTCGTGAGGAAATGAAAAATCTTAAGGCTGACAACGAGAAACTGCTTCAGGAAGCCAAAGAAGAGCGGGATAATATTCTGAAGGATGCCCGGAAGATGAAAGACAGCATTATCCTTGAGGCTAAAGAAAAAGCACAGGTAGAAGCCAACAGAATTGTTGAGGGAGCACTCGTAACAATAGAAAATGAAAAAAGTGCTGCCGTTCACGATCTTAAAAACCAGATTGCAACCCTTTCTATTGAAATTGCCGAAAAAATCCTGAAAGAGGAATTAAAAGCAAAAGGCAAGCAGAAAGAACTTATTGACAAACTGGTAAGTGAAATAAAGTTTAATTAGTCATCCTTACATTTAAAATATGAAAGGAAAAATTTTAGCATCGAGATACGCAAAAGCAGTTTTTGAACTTGCTCTTGAGAAGAAAATTCTCAATGAGATAAATAATGATATGATACTCATTGACAGCGTTGTAAAACAAAGTAAAGAACTGATTCACCTTTTGCGTAATCCGGTACTTAAGCCGAAGAAAAAGAAAGCTATCCTTAAGGCAATATTTGAAAATAAAGTACAGAATGTTACATTAAAATTCCTGTACATACTTACCGACAACGGACGTGAAGCATATATCAGTGATGTGGCGGAGGAGTTCCAGGAGCTTTATAACGAATATAATAATATCATAACAGCCAACCTTACTACTGCGGTTAAAGTTGAAAAGGATGTAATGAAAAGGATAGTTGATTTGATAGAAAAAGAGACAAAAGCTACGGTAAAACTGAAGGAAGTTGTTGATGAAAATATTATCGGCGGCTTTGTGCTTGATTATGATGACTTTGAATATGATGCAAGTATCAGGCATAAAATCAAAAAGTTAAAAAAGGAATTTGATTCTAATTTATATATTAAAGGATTTTAATTTAGAAAAAAACAGATAAAAATGGCAGAAATAAAACCAGCTGAAGTATCCGCGATACTAAGACAACAGTTATCGGGTTTTGCAGATGAAACCCAACTTGAAGAGGTAGGTACCGTATTGCAAATAGGAGATGGTATAGCACGAATCTACGGATTAACAAATGCTCAGGCCGGTGAGTTGGTAGAGTTTGAGAAAACCGGACTTATGGCAATCGTGATGAACCTTGAGGAAGACAACGTCGGTGTTGTTCTTCTCGGTGATGCAACAGGTATTATGGAAGGTGACAAAGCCAGACGTACCAATGAAATTGCATCTATCGGTGTAAGTGAAAAGATGCTCGGAAGAGTTATTAATACTCTCGGTGAACCCATTGACGGGAAAGGTCCCATAGAAGGTGAAAAAATTCTTTGCCCTCTGGAAAGAAAAGCACCCGGCGTTATCTACCGCCAGCCTGTTAACGAACCGCTTCAAACGGGTATCAAAGCCATTGACGCTATGATCCCCATCGGCAGAGGACAGCGTGAACTTATTATCGGAGACCGCCAAACCGGAAAAACAGCTATTGCCATTGATACGATCATCAATCAGAAACAGTATTACGATAAAGGGGAGCCTGTATTTTGTATTTATGTTGCCGTAGGTCAAAAAGGTTCTTCAATTGCAAACATACAAAAAACACTTGAGGATGCAGGTGCAATGGATTACACAATCATTGTTTCGGCTACGGCTTCCGACCCTGCTGCCATGCAGTTTTATGCTCCTTTTGCCGGTGCTGCCATCGGTGAATATTTCAGAGATACGGGACGGCCTGCACTGATTATTTATGATGACCTGTCAAAACAGGCTGTTGCTTATCGTGAGGTTTCGCTGCTGCTGCGTCGTCCGCCGGGACGTGAAGCATACCCGGGAGACGTTTTCTACCTGCACTCCAGACTACTTGAGCGCGCAGCTAAAATCATTGACTCCGATGATATAGCAAAAAATATGAATGATCTGCCTGAATCTATCAAGCCCATAGTTAAAGGCGGCGGTTCGCTGACGGCACTTCCTATTATCGAAACTCAGGCGGGTGACGTTTCCGCTTACATTCCCACTAACGTCATCTCCATTACGGACGGACAAATATTCCTTGAGACAAACCTGTTCAACGCGGGTGTCAGACCTGCTATTAATGTCGGTATTTCCGTATCAAGGGTTGGTGGTAATGCACAGATCAAGGCGATGAAAAAAATTGCAGGAACCCTTAAGCTCGACCAGGCTCAGTTTCGTGAACTGGAAGCATTTTCAAAATTCGGTTCCGACCTGGATGCTTCTACTTTGGCAGTTCTGGATAAGGGAAAAAGAAATGTTGAGATACTGAAACAACCTCAGTACGCACCTGTACCTGTAGAAAAGCAAATCGCTATAATTTACTGTGGAACAAAAGGTTTGCTTATGGATATTCCTGTTGACAGAGTCAGGTTGTTTGAAGAGGAGTATCTGAGTTTCCTCGATACGAAACACAGGGACGTTCTTGATACATTGCGTCAGGGAGTCTTAAACGACGAGGTTTTAAAAACTCTTGAAGATGTTGCTAAAGAATTGAGTAAAAAATATACAAAATAATTTGCTGCAAGCACTATTTAATAATTCAAAAACAGATAGATGGCCAGTTTAAAGGAAGTAAGGACACGAATAGCATCTGTTAAGTCAACTCAACAGATTACAAGTGCTATGAAAATGGTAGCTGCATCCAAATTGCGGAAAGCGCAAAATGCTATTATTCAGATGCGTCCTTATGCTGCCAAGCTGCAGGAACTCTTGCGCGATATCAGTGCAAGTCTTGACAGTTCTGACGATAACAGCGTTTTTTCCAGTCAGAGAATACCCGATAAAGTACTTCTTATCCCGATTACATCAAACAGAGGTCTTTGTGGAGCTTTCAATGCCAATATCATCAAAGCAACAAATGTTTTGATTGATGAAAAGTATGCCGAACAACACAAAGCAGGTAACCTTAGCTTGATCACAATCGGACGAAAAGCCTCGGAGTTTTACGGAAAACGCAAATTTAATGTTCTTAGCGTTGAGGATGATATATTTGGAAATCTTTCATTTAATAATGTTGCAGAGATTGCAAACAGGGTTATGGAAATGTTTGCAAATGGTGAGATTGACAGGGTAGAGCTCATCTATAACCAGTTTAAAAATGCGGCAACTCAGATATTGGTTACCGAGCAATTTTTGCCCATCGAACCGATTGAACAGGAAAATGGTGACGGAAAGCACGAGAACATTGATTACATTTTCGAGCCTAACGAGCAAGAGATTGTCGTTGACCTTATTCCAAAATCGCTTAGGACGCAATTCTATAAGGCTATTCTTGATTCAAATGCATCCGAACACGGAGCCAGAATGACTGCAATGCATCAGGCTACCGATAATGCTACCGAACTTCTTAGAGAACTTAACCTTGTTTACAATAAGGCACGTCAGGCATCAATTACAAATGAAATACTTGAGATTGTCAGCGGAGCCGAGGCTTTGAAGGGATAGGATTTTGGGTAAACTACCCTTTAAACTGTTTATTAAATTCATTTTTAATAAAAGTTCAAAGTAAATTCTGTTGGAGACGCAATGCGATAGTTAATTATTGGGTGTAGGCGTTAATTTATTAATACAAACTCTCTGAAATTAAAAAATTTTACCAAAAAGCACCTTTATCCGTCCGTAATTATCTTTCATTGTAAGACCAATACCTTTTATTCGTTGGGCTTCATCAATAAATACATATATTTTTTCTTGCAAGTGTAATACTTTTGATGAATATATTCACTATAAGTTATGTTTTTACGTGAAGATACTCACCCGACGGGAAATGTAATGGGCCCGTTTTGTGAGTTTTTCCTTGTGTTTTCTTTGAGCCTTGGTGTCTTTGTGGCTAATTTCGGCTATTTTGCCACTAAGGCTCAAAGATACTAAGAACCGCAAAGGCATCAGGAAACAAATTTAAAAGGCAGGAAGTTAAGAGAATAATGTCAAAGTAGGGGAAAAACGGTACTAAAAATTCCGAACCCGCAAAACCGGTAAAAATTGATTCCACAATATAATAATGTATAAGCCGGCTACGGTAATAAAATCCCCCGTTTAGTTCAACATTCAGTACAACCTGTCCGGCTTTAGACGGATATTACATCTACGCTTTCACTTCGTCTCGCTCCGATTCCTATCGGAGATGACTATCGGAGACGCAATACGATACTTAATTGTTGGCTTGTCGTTGTTTTTGTTAGCCAATTATTATTTTTTATTGCCTCATCATTACTCGTTTTGCCTCAGCTTCCAGATCTCTATAAGGAGTACCTTCAACAGTTACTCCAACAAAGTCAATAGTTCCGTTATGAAACTTACTTGGAGTTGGATATAATTCACTTACGGCATCGCCACTATCATAGCCCACACATAAGCCATCTCCCGATAGAGTAAACTTGGCAGGTTGCGTTCTCATTGGTCCTTCTGCAACCACTTTACCATCAATATATAATTTGGTTTTACCAACAGATTCACCATTCTCTCCTGTTTTTTCTCTGATAAACTCCATACCTATACTATGTTTTCCTGGAGTTAGTTTTATTGAAGATTCAAAAACTTGCTCTGGTTTGATGCCTAAGAAATTATATACATAATATAATTTCTTGTTTTTAATGAATAAGGTATGACCTCCAAAACGAGAACCGTGTGCAAATACAACTCCTGAAGCTTTATCAGTAATATCTACATTCGCTAACATTTTATATGAACGACCTCTAACATTTACAGCATTACCCTCCGGTACCGGTGCTGCAAATGGATAATAAATATACCTGTCTCTAGATGGTTCTGCAGAAGGCCTTTCAATCCCAATAATTTCAGCAGCACTTCTATCGTCTAAAGGAAGTACATTGTTTTTTTCTGCTTCTACAAACCAAGCGTCAATTAATTCTTGTAATTTTTCCGGATTTTCTTTTGCTAAATCTTTTGATTCAGATCTATCCACATCAACGTGGTATAACTCCCAATCATCTTTATCAAAATGTCCTTTGCCTGAAAGAGGTGCATGAATCGCTGCTGCTTTCCACCCATCTTTCCATATTCCTCTTGAACCTAACATAGCATAATATTGTACATGTTTTCGTGTAGGGTCGTTTGGCTTAGCATCGAAAGTATAAGCCATTGAAACTCCTGATAATGGCACTTGTTTTACACCATGATATACTTCCGGCATTTCCAAACCAATTGCTTCAAGTAATGTAGGCACAATATCTACCGAGTGGTGGTACTGATTACGAATCTCTCCTTTGGCCTTTATTCCTTTTGGCCAAGAAATAACCAATGGATCATTTGTTCCACCTGCATATTGAGAATATCTTTTAAACATTTTAAAAGGAGCTGAAAAAGCGTATGCCCAACCTGTTGGGAAATGCTCATAAGTATCAGGACCACCTAATTTATCAAGATATTTCATGTTTTCTGATAGCTCATCAGGATACCCATTAAAAAATTTATTCTCATTTACAGAGCCATTAGGACTACCTTCTCCGGAAGCTCCATTATCAGCCGCATACAACACAATAGTGTTTTCCAGTTGACCACTCTCCTCCAAATAATCTATAACTCTACCAACTTGTGCATCGGTATATTCTGAAAATCCTGCATAAACTTCTGCCATTCGAGAAAACAATTTTTTCTCATCATCATTCAATGAATCCCAAGGGCGAACCATATCAATAGCCTCTGCTGCATCAGCACGCATTGGATTCATAGGTGTAATTTTTGTTCCCTCCGGCAATATTCCTTTTTTAATCATACGTTTGGTAACCCACTCTCTGTATGCTTCATACCCTGCATCAAACTTACCTTTATATTTAGCAATATACTCTTCAGGTGCTTGGTGAGGTGCATGGTTAGCTCCCGGATTATACCACATATACCAAGGTTTTGAAGGGTTTGTGGCTTGTTGATCACGCAACATTTCAAGAGCATGATCTGCGAGGTCTTTAGATAAATGATAACCTTCTAGTGGTGTTGCAGGAGCTTCAATAAAATGATTATCTTCAATTAAATCGGGATACCATTGGTTGGTTTCTCCACCAATAAATCCGTAGAATCTATCCCATCCCATTTGAAGTGGCCATTGTTTTTTACTACCCCCTGATGCTACATCCTGCTCAGGTACATTATGGTTTTTTCCAATCCAAAAAGTACTATAACCATTGTCTTGTAATATTTTAGAAAGTGGAGTAACTTCAGCACCCATTCTACCATTTGACCCGGGGAAACCATCGGCAGTTTCTGTAATAGAAGCCATACCATTTAAATGGTGATTTCTTCCTGTTTGAATTGTTGAACGAGTAGGCGAACACAAAGCTGTTGTGTGCCATTGTGTATAGGTTAATCCATTGGCAGCCAGCTTATCCATAGTTGGCATATTAATGGCTCCACCATAAGGAGACCAAGCCCCTAATCCAGTATCATCATAAAGAATAAAAAGGATATTTGGTGCATCTTTCGGTGCTTTTTTTGGCGTATAAGCACTCCAGTCTGATTTAGAATCTCGTATATCGAGTGCAATTTTACCTTTAAATTTTGAAGCAGAAGTAATATCTGCTTGATCTGATTTCTTTACACCCGATTGTTGTGCACAACCCGAGAATAAAGAAACGGCTAGTCCTACAACAAGGACTGTTAGAAATAATCTGAATTTACTTTTTGTCATTTATTTATTAGTTTAGTAAAAAAAAAACTTGCGGCAAAAGTACTATCTGGAATTATTCTAAAAAACATCATTTGATATGTTTTTGTTTTTTCTTGATGCGATGAATTGTGAGGGGAGTGATGCCTAAGAAACTGGTAATACAAATGCTAATGATTTTAATAGCAATTTAATTTTTTAAATTTTTAAAAAGATTTATGGTTAATAAATAGTTTTATTCTTTTAAAATGCTCTTACAGCTCTTACATGATTAGACTTATCTACCAAATTGGTGAGTTGGCTACCGCCAGACCCCATGTTTTGAACCCAAGCAGTATTAATACCTGAACCAGAAGATGTCCAGTAGTTTGTACTTTGAAGTAATTCCCCACCATTAGCAGTTGATGAAGAGTTAATAATATCTAAACTCTCATGCATTTTATCTAACTCGTCTTTACTTGGTAGAAACCAATCTTCATATTCATTTAATACTAGATCGTCACAAATAGCAGCGGCAATATCACTAGAAGTACAAACACTAATTATATCTAATGTGTTTTGAGCTCCAGTTCCTATTGATAATTCATCAGCGCCAGTAACAACTGTAGGTAGACATCCCCATTCAGACCCATAACTTTGATCAGAAACAGCACAAACAAGCCCGTGTTCACCAGAGCTGTCAAGGTAAAAAATCACACCTCCTTTGTGGAAATCGCCAATAGCTAAGGTTGGAAGAGGAGGTTCTTTTTCTTCTTTATCACAAGATTGAAATAAAAATGGCGTACTAAGTATTAAGGTAAATAAGAATAATTTCTTCATAAAAGATTTCATTAAAAGTTTGCGCAAAGGTATGTTTACGCCTTTGCAATAAAAACATCATTTGATAACTTTCTGTTTTTTCTTTATTCTATGGATGGTTAATGGGGTAATTCCCAAAAAACTAGCAATATGTTTATCGAAAGCATTTTCTATTAATGTTGGATTCCATTTTATTAGGTCTAAGTATCGCTCTTCAGATGTCATTGCCACAAAGCTATGTAAACGGTATGAAAGTGTGAGGATAATTTCTTTTAAAAAACCTACATAAAAGCGCATTAATTCGGGATTATCATAGCCTAACTCTTCCAATTTACTTATATCAAATTTTAAATAATGAATCTCGCCAATCGATTCAATACTTAGGCGTTGTATTTCATTACCAAAAACATTAGCATCGCCAATTAAACGCCCTTTGGCTCGAATAAAATGAGTTATATCGTTTCCTTCTATATCAATAAGAAATGCACGGGCTACTCCTTTTAAAATTAATATTACATTTTTGTCGGTTTTTTCAGATTTTAGAATTATTTCTTTATTTTTTGCTGAGTAATATTCAGTAATTGACAAAAATATATCAACTTCTTTTTCCTTCAAATTAGGGAAAAAGCTAATGATTAATTCTTTTATTTCAGATTTTGACAACCTCATTTATTGTTTTTTTCAATGCACGCCAACGGTTTGAATATGCTGCGTGCCGCATTTTGAAACGATTATTTTTCAGGTTACTACAATGTTTATTTTGTGTATTAACTTTCATAATTACAACTAATTGCGGTATGCAGTATATTTTTTGTTGAACTAAACTCCGGCAAACCTACGTAGCTTTTTTTGCTGTTTGCCGGGGTTTAAAGTTCAACAACGGGTATTCAAACCACAAGCAATGATTATCTTGCCCGGTTTATTAATCCTCAAAATTTTTATTATGAGCAAAAGTACAATTTATTAGCAAGCCTGCAAAGAAATTTCGGGTTTAAAAAGATGAGCGAAGAATTTCAGAACAACTGACCCGATTGAAAATGAGATACGCCCGTTTTGTGAGTTTTTCCTTGTGTTTTCTTTGAGCCTTCGTCTCTTTGTGGCTAATTTTCGGCTATTTTGCCACTAAGGCTCAAAGATACTAAGAACCGCAAAGGCATCAGGCATCAATGCAATTATCAGATATCCAATTATTTATAAAATTAATATATTTATTGAGAAACTTCAGAACCTTATTACGGTAATGTGAAAATTTTATGGGGCAGTAAATTTGAAATTGATTCCACAATATAATAATTATTATCAAATCTTCATTTCTTTCGGTATAAAAACATCATACAGTCAATAATTCATCCCGACATCGCTTTGCTTACCGGGAGATTGCTTCTACGGTTTCACCTTAGTTTCGCTCCGAGGCCTATAGAGAAAACTATTGGAGACGCAACACTATGCTTAATTGTTATATACCGCTTTTATTTTCTATCCATGAATTAATACTTTCAAATATTGTTTTTTGCCAAGCCTTCACGTCTTTTTCAACTCCAATTGAGATAACGCTACATTCCTCATCGCTTAAATGCTTTGAATCGTGAGACCTATGGTCATAATATTGCCCGGATTGGTTTTTGTTTTCTGTGCCAGGATACACTAGAGCTACTTTCTTTGCTCCATAGTACTTAAGATACACAAACATTTGTCTTAAATCTTCAGGCGAAGGATTATATCCATTTAAGTTTTTCCATTTGGTATCTAATACCACACAATCTTTGGTTCCTTTATCTAGAACAATATCCGGTTTTATCCTGCTACAGTAGCCGGATATCGGTTTCCAAAAATTCTTGATGTTTTGAGCAGCAATACTAGTGGTTCTCGCTTTATGTTTTCGCAAACTCACATATACAAATTGCTCCCACAGCACATTCATATCAAACATCAATGCCAAGACATTATTAGTTCCTCGATTTACATCCGGGTGATAATTAAGAAGAATTAGCTTTGCTATTTCTAGTGCATTTCTGTAAGGTTCCGTTTTACGGTCAAATACTATTTTTTCAAAAACTGATTCAAAGACTTTTATATCATACAACTCAGGGAAGTCGAGTAATAAAGTTCCCAATCTGCTATTCAATTGCACATTAGTATTGATATAGGTTAACAACTTCAAAGCTTTGTAAAGAATAGCATGAATATCATGCTCTTTATCGTATGTGGTATATTTTACATAAAATCTTTCCTGATGAACCATGTTTTGACTAATATGTTTAGCAAACTGGATACTCCCTTTTAAGGTTGTTCTATTTCCATCTGTTTTTCGGTATTTTTTCACTAACCCTCTATGCATCAAATACTCAACCTCTTTGATAAAAAGTTCAAAGTAAAGATCAAGGATAGAATTAGAGCGTAATCTCAGATTACTATTACTAGGAGCATGAATATCCAATATACCTACAACATGCAGCATGGAAATAAGAACGTTTCTCCATCTGTCCGTATCATTCGATTTATCAGCTTTCGGTAGCACTTCAATAACTATTTTGCCTATTTGAATAACGCCAACGTATTCATTGAATCGTACACCATGATGTATCAATGAGTAATACGGAACACCGTTTTCTCCAAAAAATAATTGCAAGGCTTCTAATTGACCAGGAGTAAGACGTTGATCACCTCGGTCTGTACGAAGGCTCTGGTGCTCAAATACGGTTATATGTTTTTGCTCTCTACTCAATTAGCTGTTCTTTCGTTGAAGTTCATTCAATGCCTCTACAAATTGTTCATCATTCATTTCTTGACTGTTTCTAAAATGATAAACTTTTCTTTCGACAAATGGACTACTATCATAATCTTCAAATGGAGCGAAGAAATCTTCTTCTACCTGATTGTCTGTGATGTCAAAGAATTTTGATCCGACAACCAATCCGATTTTACCATAATCGCCAAAGAAGTATTCTTGTAACAAGGGAATTATTTTATTTTGGAAAACTGATTTCAGATCCTCTAACCCTTCAATAGATAAGAAGTAGCTGTGACCAATCATATGGTCTTTGTCTAATAACTTCTCGATTCTTTTGTTAATAGTTTCTAATAGAGCTGAAAGATCAATGCCATTTACAATACCATTTTCCGCTTTGCCCTCTGTTTTAATTAAGTCCGGGTTTGGAGCCATTTCAATAAAACTGAACCTTCTTCTTAGTGCTGTATCTAAAGCTTCAACACTTCGGTCTGCAGTATTCATTGTTCCGATAATATGAACATTTGGAGGCACTCCAAACCAATCTTTACTATATGGCAATTGTACCTGAATCGCTTCCGGATTTCCCAATCGTTTGTCTTCTTCAATCAGGGTGATTAATTCTCCAAATATCTGCGATACATTCCCCCTGTTTATTTCATCAATGATAAGCACATAAGGCTCTCCAGTCTTTCCTTTGTAATCTTCCTTTTTCAAAAACCTGACTACTTGCATTTTATCGGCCCAAGAGTATTTTCTAACCTCGTTTGGGGGTTCTGTAGATACAGGATTGTTATTCCTAATAGCGTTTAGCACAGACCAGTTTGCCGTGGAATTACTTCCTCCTATTATTGACCTGAATTGTTGGTCTATATTATTTATGTCCGCTAAGTCCGGAAATGCAGCATTTAGCTTTGAAAGTCTCTGTTTAGATACAGGGTAAGTATTGTCTTTACCTGGATGTTTAATGATGATATTACCTTGCTGAGAAATACCATCCACAACTATTTTGCCACCATTTTTAGTAGCCAACTCAATTGTTTCTTCTGAGGCTAATTTTTCTTCAATCTCCTGAACAAATTTGTCATAGGCTAATGAGAAATCAAGTATATTTTCAGTAGAAACCGATTCTTCCTTTTTGGCTAATGAAAAAGAGGCTTCAATACATAGCTTTCTAAAAATTCCTTCTTCTACACGATAAATCACCGGATCACCTTCTTTGTCGGGTTCAATAGGCTTAATTCCCTCCACAAAATCTTCATAGGTCATACTTTGATGGAATGTTGTGAAAATTATTCTACCTTCATCTACCTTTTGCTCAAAACGAGCTTTGATATCCGATCGACTTAACCCGGTTAAATCTTCACCACAAAGCTCTAACGCTTTATTGATTGTGTTGAATGTTTTTCCGGTCCCAGGAGGGCCGAAAAGAATCTGATTGAGTTCATTAGCCATTTTTTGTTCTTTTTTATATTCCTTTAGCAGATTATCTATTTGAAAAATAACATCTGGCTGTGAAAGTTTATAAACCGTAGTTCTTAATCCTTCAGAGTTTATAAGCGGCGGAGATATTAACTTCCATTGTACAGGTTTGTAATGAGAGTAAGTTTGTGAAGAATCGTAGCCATAATCCCCAATTACCTCACCAATACCTAATATTTCAGAGCCATCTTGTGCAAGAATGACATCTCCCTCTTGGATGTTATGGTAAAAATTAAATATCTCGCCTGCCTTACGGCTTCCTACTCTTTTATCATCCGAATAATATCCTTGATTATTGAGTAGTTGCATCACATCCTTCTTGTTTTGAACATCTTGTTCGCTTAAATCACCTATTTCAGACCAACCAATCGAAATGTATTGATTGGCAAGCATACTATCCCAAAAATTGGATTTTCCTTCACTTGTGCCAACACGCCAGTAGTTTCTTCCTAAACCTTTTTGTTGATCCAAAGTAGAGTAAAGTATATCCTGAGCATAAATTTTGTGATTCAAGTCCTCGTAGCAATTATCAGTAAGCAACTTTTTTTTAAGGTCTAAGAGTTCAGAATCCTCTAAGATGTAGTTCTCAATAAACTCATCGAGAAGGGATAAATAATGTACCAGTTTCTTGCCCTTCTTTTCAGGTTTTATACCAATGAGTTTACAATACTTTTGGTAGAAAGAATCCTTATAAAACGCATATTTTGATGAATCGTGAAATGCTAAGTATGTAGCTATTGTGCGTTCATCCTGATGATGCGAATAAGTAGTGTTAGGATCTATATCTCGATAAATCTTTAGCGTTTGTTCATCGAAATAAGAAATACGCTCTGTCAGTTCTATATCCTCGTTGAATAAGTGTTTAAATGAGTCACGGAGTTCTTCCGGTCTTTCTTTTACGATATGATGAATAACTGATATACCTACCGGATAAATAAGATTACCAAAGTTGATGCTAGTAAGTTCCTGTGTGAAATCTGATGCATTAGTGTTTGGTCTTCCATTAAAGGTTTTGACTAATCTCCATTTGTAAAGTTCGCCCTTCAACTGCGATTTTCGAGCATGCTCTTTATACCGCTCAATCAAATCTAAAACAGGATCACCTTCCAACTTATCTATTACTTTAAAATCAAATTGTTTCAGCCATTTATTTGTAGCTTCTCCTCCTCCGTAATTCCAAATAAACTCGCCATTCATTTCGTAGTGAGCATATCGCATTATCTCTTTAGGAGGGTAATTTTCTCCATTTATTACCACGTCCCATCTTGTTGATGGTTTTAATTCGGGATGTTCTCGTTGAATCCTCTCAACACCCCGAAGTATGTGATCTTTTGTTATTTTTTTTGGTTCAAATGACATCTTTTCCTGCTGATTATAATGATATACGATGTATAAATCGTCTCCCCACAAAAATGCAAAGGTAGGGAAAAAATCAGAGGTATGAAATTGAATGACAGTTTAAAAAATTGTTAAATTTACTTGTTCTTAATTTTTTTTATACTTTTGTTTTCCCTTATAAAGATAATAAAAATCGTAAATTCAGGTATTATGATAGCAAAAAAAGTTGAAAAGGCACTTATTAATCAGATACAGCTTGAGGAACAATCCTCAAGGATTTATATGGCAATGGCTTCCTGGTGTGAGGTAAACGGATTTCCCGGTGCTGCCAGATTTCTTTACACTCACTCGGATGAGGAGAGATTGCATATGACCAAACTCATCAAATATGTAAATGACAAAGGTGGCTATGCCGTCTTGCAAAGCCTTGATATGCCCGATGATAAGTTCGAAAATCTCCTTGATGTCTTTGAAAAGATTTTAAAACATGAGGAGTTTATCACCGAATCAATCAATAAACTTTACGAGATAGCTTTTAAGGAGAGGGATTATACCACAAGTCAATTCCTGCAATGGTATATCGAAGAGCAGATTGAGGAGGAGAGTATGTTTAAAGGTATCCTCGACAAATTCCGTCTTGCCGGAAATCAGACAGGTGGTCTTTTCCATCTGGATAAGGAACTGGATGCACTTTCAGTGCCTACTCCTGCTGCCGACGGGAATAATTAGTATTTCACAGTAAAATAAAAAATACCCCGAACATAATTGTTACGGGGCATTTTTATTTCGGGATTTTCGTATTTCCTAAATTTCCTCTGTTTCAACAATTTTTGCCAAAAGATCGGCATAAGGCATAAACAGATAATCTTTGCCTTCAAATTTCATCTCTGTACCTGAAAACTTCTTATAGAGAACAACATCGCCCACGGCAACTGCGGGATTTTCGATGTTTCCCAAAGCAACAACTTTACCCATTTGCGGTTTCTCTTTAACTGTGTCGGGAATAATAATTCCACCCGCAGTTTTTGTTTCCATAAACTCCTCCGATAATTCGAGAAGGACATTTTCGTTTAACGGTTGTAATTCTTTCATCTTTATTAATTTTAAATGTTTATATTTTATTCCTTTTTAACTCTTTTTCCGGGCTTCCACGTCCGGAATTTTAATTTATTCATTCTGTCAAAACCTGTAAGGCTGAGTACCACGGACAGGCCGAGGCCATAAACCTTACATCTATCCACCTTGTATTCCCAATAAATTATTTATTTTCACTTTATCAAATCCGACAATGATCTGACCGTTGATATCGGTCTGAGGCACACCCATTTGTCCGCTTTTACGTTGCATCTCCTGAGCCGCTTTCTGATCCTTCGACACATCTATGTCCGTAAAACGAATACCGTTTTTCTTAAGATGAGTCTTCAGAGTGTTGCACCACGAGCAGGTCGGTGTTGAATAGACCGTTACACGCTTTTGAGGTTTGTCATCACTTGCCGCTTTAGCTGCATAAACGGCATTTTCAAAGTAAGATTTGTAAAAACCGGGATCATGACAACCTTTAAGCACATTCACAAACTCTCCCTTTTCAAACTCAATAAGTGTCGGTACGGAAGTAACGTTGTAGTTGGGATGAATATCCCTGACACTGGTGACATCTGCTGCCAAAACTTCGATATTATCATCTGTCATATTTACTGATGATATGTTTTTCAAGGAACATTCGCTCTGCTCCGAACCTTTTTTGTACAGCAGCAGGTATGCCCTCTCCTTGCCCTTTATGTTGTTTAATAATTCGTTATGTGAAGCAATTTCTCTCATTCTCATTTCTATTTTAATTTTGGTTCAATCCCTTTACAATTAATATGCCATTAAGACTTACCTCCTTCTGGCGTAAATACTTGAATCGTTTACTGTCAATTTGACAACCGGCAAAATAATAAAAATCATTGTTTGATATTTGTAAGGTGATTATTTTAATTATTTTTGCCAACTATAATGAAGTTTAAAGACAACCTTAACATAATATCCAAACTTACAGCGGGACGGCTTTGGAATCTGATATTGATTTATTCGAGCTATCTGGTAAGCAGATTCACCAAAAGGCCTGTTCACCGGGGTATGCCTTTCAGCATCTCCGTTGAACCCACTACATCCTGCAACCTTCGTTGCCCCGAATGTCCTTCGGGATTAAGGCAGTTTTCAAGAAATACCGGAATGCTGTCGTTTGAGTTGTACAAAACAATTGTTGACCAACTTGGCAACCACCTGATGTATATGATTCTCTACTTTCAGGGTGAACCATATCTGAATCCCGCTTTTTTCGATTTTGTAAAATATGCAGGGAAAAAGAAAATTTACACTGCCACTTCGACAAATGCTCACTTCCTCACTGATGAAAATTGTCGTAAGACCGTGGAATCAGGGCTTGACAAACTGATTATTTCGCTTGACGGAATCGGGCAGGAAGCATATTCGGCTTACAGGATAGGAGGCAAATATGATACGGTGGTGAAAGGAATCGGGAATATGGTAAAGTGGAAGAAAAAGCTGAAATCAAAAACTCCGCATGTTGTGGTTCAGTTTCTCGTTCTCAAAACCAATGAGCATCAGATGGATGACATCAGAAAATTATGCGATGACCTCGGTGTTGATGAATTACAATTCAAGACGGCTCAGATTAATGATTATGAAAAAGGCAGTCCGCTAATACCGTCCATAGATAAGTATTCGCGCTACCGGCAGTTGCCCGACGGCACCTGGCAGTTTAAAAATAAACTGCCGAACCGCTGTTTCAGAATGTGGAGCGGATGTGTAATCACCTGGGACGGGCTGGTAGTGCCCTGTTGTTTCGACAAAGATGCCAAATACCGTCTCGGTGACCTGAAAAAACAATCTTTCGCCGAAATATGGAAAAGTAAAAAGTATGAAAATTTCAGGAGAAAAATTCACACCGACAGAAAGGGAATAGATATTTGCAGAAATTGTTCGGAAGGAATGAAATTGTAATCCGTACCTGTCAAAAAGAGATATATTCTGTCATTCCGTTGATAATGAGGGATATCATGCCGATCAAAATGCCTCGGTAAATCCTACCGACAATGTTTTTGAGCCTTCCTCTCCGTATCCGAAATCAAAACGCAAATTTGCTTTATTTCTACTGTCAACCATAACCCTCAATCCAAAACCACCGGAATACCAAAGTCCGTTAAAGTGCATTGCGTTATATGCGGGAGCTACCCTTCCGGCTGCTGCAAACCCGACAACTCCGAATATTTTCCATACCGGCATCCTGTATTCAACCTGTGCATAAGCCATTACCTTATCCCTGATAGCACCGAGGTAATAACCCCGCATTGCATTGGACCCTCCGAGTTTTCCAAGGTCAAAAAAGGGTACGGCTCCGAAATTTCCTAACGTATATGCCTGAAATGCAATCACATGTTTTAACCAGGGATTGATAAAATATCTCATATCGAGTTCAAAGGTGTTATAGGCAAAATCGCTGCCCACAGGTTTACCGAAAAACTTAAAAGTTGATTCGAGATATACACCTTTTGAAGCATTCTGCTTTAAATCGCGTGTGTCGTAAGCCAAACCGAAACCGAAACCCGAAGTAACTCCACCCTGATAACCGGGATATTTATTTTCCAGTAAAAAACTTGTCGAGTCGGTCTCGATTTTCAGATAATTCACATACTCCTGAACGATTCCGACATAAAAATCCCGTGATTTAACAAAGCTGTACAGAAAGGTATTATAAAAAGCAAAACTGTTTGATGAAATACGCTCAATATTGTCGCGAGAAACTTCATTACCTACTCCGAGAATATATTCCGGAAATGTAATATAGTTCACGCCGCCTCTTAGCACTATTCTGTCTTCATTCAAATATAAAGTACTTCCCAAAACCACTTTAAACTGGCCTTCGGTGGATATGGATACCAGTTCGCTGAAACTTGATGCGGACGAAATGGTATCACCCTTCACCAATTGAACCATATTATATTTTACAAGTCCGAAAACGGTACCGGTTTCAGTAGAGTAAGTGACCATAGGAAAGGGGATAACTTTGAAAAGCGCCTCTGCTTTTTTGTTAAACTGGTCGAATTTTGAAATCTTTTTCGCAGTTGTATCCTTTTTTACTTGTGTAGTGTCCTGAGCCTTTATTATAAAGGGATTCTCCAAAATTATAATGAATGTCAAAAATACTTTTATTATAAATGATTTGGTGATTTTATTTTCTCCAATAAAAGTATAATTCATAATTCCTTCCGAATTCATATTCAATCATTTAGGATTCTTTAATAATGTTCTTAAGCAATATCTACGGCAAAGATAGTTTGTTTATCTTTGAGAAACAATTATTCGTTTAAATTTTCCCTTCCCGAGTTACACAAAACACGCCGCCGGCATCCATAGCGGCAACGCATCTGTTACAGTGATCGCAATCCGATTCCGTTACTTCTCCTTTTTTCATTTTGTTAACAAACTCGGGATCGCGAATTGTTGCCCTTCCAATCTGGATAAAACCGAAACCTTCGCTCAACAAATTTTCCATATCCGCCTTTGAAACGGCTCCTCCTATATAAATAACGGGTATGGAGACCGCATCTTTTGTTTTGCGGGCACCCTCAAGAAGAAACAGTTTGTCAAAGGGAACCTCCCGTACCATAAATCTGCCGAACAGAGCGAGCCCCGTTTTTGTAAAAAGATTCTTTTTATTCGATACCATTTCTTTTACGGGGACTTTACCGCGAAGCATATAAAAGGGTGTTTTGGAAGTAAAACCGCAACTTGGAATAATTGCATCGGCACCTGCTTTTTCAAAAAGTCGTGCTGACACAACTGCCTCTTTAATTTCCAGACCACCTTTCATTCCGTCATACTGATTCATTTTTACCAATACCGGAAAATCATTCCCGACATACTTTTTAATACGTTCAATCACTTCTGCCGGAAACCGCATTCTGTTTTCAACGGAACCACCGTATCTGTCATTTCGACGATTTGTAAATGGCGACATAAACTGACTCAGCAGGTATCCGTGTCCGGCGTGAACTTCAACAGCATCGAAACCCGCCTTTTTTGCCATCAGTGCCGCATTGCCAAAATCTTCTATTTTTTCTTCAATCTCTTTTCCGGTCATAGCTTTGCAAAACGAATTTCTGAAGAGATTGTATTTACGGGATGCACCTACAGGTGTTTTGCCTATAACCTTTTTACTTGCAAAATATCCGCAATGTCCGAGCTGAATTGAGGCTGCGGTGCCTTCGTTATGGACGGTTTCCGTCAACTTTTGCAAACCGGGGATTATCTCATCACGCATCCATAGTTCGTGGTCGAAAGCACGACCGTCGAAACTTACTGAGCAATAGGAAACAGTAGTCATAGCCACACCTCCAGCAGCAACGGCTCTGTGATGCTCAACAAGTTGTTCCGTGACCCTACCGCCCTGGCTCATCCCTTCAAAACAGCCAGATCTGATGATACGGTTTTTAAGTTGCAAGCCGGCTATTTTTCCGGAAAGGAAAATTTTCGATTCTTCACTATTCTTCAAAATACCGATTTTATGAAATGCAAATCTATGAAAAAAATTGCTCTCCGCATATTGAAATATCCACAAACAACAAAGGCAACCCGTTAAGGCTGCCTTTGCACAATTAAAGAAAAAGGAACTCAACTACCTAATCTTCACAAGTTTGCGGGTTATCACGCCACCATTCTCACTAAGAATATTAACGTAATAGACACCTTCTTGCAAATCAGCAGAATTAATTTTCAGCAATTGTCTTCCCGAGTTCAGGTGTTGAACACCGGTTGAAACTATCTGTCCCGTCTGATTATAAACCGATACGGTGACATCAACGGATTCCGTCAAAGTAAGTTCGAGGGACGCATCTCCGTAAACGGGATTCGGATATATTTCTCCGGCTTCGGTCAATCTCTCAAAGCCGGGGACTGCCGTCAGAACAACAATTGAAGAGGTAACAACGAAATCTATATCGGCACCCTGATTTTCGTCATCAATAACAACGGTAGCTATTTCAGAGTTTTTCCCGGGTATCTCGACTTTCAGTTTATATGTTCCGTATGCAAGGTCTGAGAAATCAAAGACACCATCCTCATTAGTAGTTTTGTAAGTCAATGCATTTTCGTTTTCATCCATCAGAAGTACCGAAACATTATTTGCAGGATTTCCTTTACCCTCACCGATTGTAACGGTTCCTCCGATATTTCCGTCTCCCGCGTTATATGAGCTTATAGGAATCAAATTTATATCGTAAGGATTGGCTGCGGCGCCGAGTTCGATTACAGTTGCATCAAACCAGAAAAGCGCATCACCGTAGTATGTCGGGAAGTAGTTCACAAATTCCGGTGATTGCGGCGTCAGAGAGGCAACAAGATAATACTCACCTTCGGGTACATTATCGAAGAAATAGGTTCCGGTTTGGGGTTCGGTCATAACGAAATCATACACGAAAGTACCGCTGCTATCCATACCGAAAAGCCCTACAAGCGCGTAATCGGCGGGTTCGCCCTGCACATAAACGGTTCCCATAAGTTGCTGCCCCATTTGTCCCGAAAGTTGAACATCCTGACAAGATATCGCAACACATGAATCGGTAACTGGATCATAGGAATATGTTGTAAGACAAACCGTGAATAAATCTCCGAGCGAAGGATCGAAAGTGTGCGTAACTTGCTGTCCTGTGGTAGTTGTCCCGTCACCGAAATCCCAAATATATTGACCGGCAGGTATCGGGAATGACTCCCCTGCAAAATCGAAGGTAAAATCACCTGACATTTCATACCAGAACATATTATCACAGTCGCCTCCGGAATTTCCACCTACCCATACTTCCTGCATTGAAATTGCACTGCAGGAATCGCCTGTTGCAGGATCATAGCCGTAGGTTGTAAGAGTAACAGTGAATAGGTCCCCGAGACTTGTGTCGAAAGTGTGTTCAACTTCCTGTCCGCTACCCGTTTCACCGTCACCGAAATCCCAAACATATTGGTCTGCTGCAACGGGATATGATTCTCCGTAAAATGAAAATGTAATATTGTCATAGGTATCGTACCAGAACCAGTTTTCGCAGTCGCCGGTTCCACCGCCGTTAAAGACCCAAACTTCCTGAGCGGAATTCGCAATACAGGTGTCACCAATAGAGTCATAGGCGATTGTTGTAAGTGTTACCGTAAACATATCTCCCAAATTGGGGTCAAACGAATGCTCAATATCCTCACCTACGCCTGTTGTTCCGTCACCGAAATCCCAAAGATATTCGTCGGCGGGCAGAGGAGTTGAGAAACCGTAGAAATGCAATGTATTATCTGAAACAGTTTCATATGCAAACCAGTTTTCACAGTCGCCACCACCCGGATTCCCGAGATAAATCTCCTGCTCCGAGGTTGCCATGCATGAGTCGCCTATAGCCGGGTCGTATAGGATTGTTGTTAAAGTAACCGTAACAACATCTCCCGAATTAGGTGTATAGGTGTGTGATACTTGCTGTCCACTGCCCGTTGACCCGTCGCCGAAATCCCATAAGTAATTATCTGCCGCCACCGGATATGATTCGCCATAAAAAGTATATGTTAACATATCATTGGTTTCAAACCAAAAAGTATTGGAACAATCGCCTTGCGGAATAGAGTCTATACATATTGCAAAATCAAAATTAAATGTATTCGGCCCCGGATTTATTATTCCTTCCTGTACCTGAGGAATAAAATTACAATCGTAAACGATAGCCTGAGCCTCACCGTATCCGGCAGTTGCTATATCGGCAATTTCATAATAGCCTTGCTCATTGGTAGTCAATTGGTAAATACCGCCACCTGAAAGACTGTCGCCGATAATTACAAGTACGTCATGATTTTGAACAGGGTTGCCCGAAACCTCATCGGTAACCGTACCGTTCACGGTCACCAGGGCATCTTGTGCATTCAGCATAAAACCGAAAGCAAAGAACATTAAAACAAAATTTAAAACTCTTTTCATCTTTTTAAAATTTTATGATTAAACATTTATTTATTTTTCCGTAGTGATTTTGATGATTGTCTCTGCAAATTTTAAAGAACTTTTAGGAAAGACTCAAAAATAAAAAAAGGTTGCCTGACATTCATTCAGAGTATAAAAAACAAACAACCTTATTACCTTATCAGGATTTTATCCGGCCGGGAACAATAAGGTAATAAGGTTGATGTGGGGTTGGAAAAAATATTTGTACTAAGATTAAAATGAAAAGATAAGGTTTTAGAGTTTTCCCGGAAAAAATCCGGTTAATATTTTATTATTGGGAAAAAAAAGGAATAGGGAAAAACACGATTCAGGTATAATAAGATTAATGTATTGTAGGTTAGAGGCTTAACTCCGATTATGACAAACTGAAATAGTTTCATTGGCAATACGCAAAAACCTTATTCACATTTTCAACCTTAATAGAATGAAATTACAAAAAATAAACAACCTTATTACCTTATTAGAAATATTTGTATTTTTACAACAAAATGAAATATCATTACAAAATGAAAATCGAATACAACAACCTTTACACACATTTTGTATTTACAACATTACACAGAAAACCGATAATTCCTGAAAAAAACCGGGAAAGGATTGAAAAATTTATTACAGGGATAGTCAAAAATTACAGTTGCAAATTATATGCAATTTATGCCAATCCAGAACATGTTCATTTTCTTATTTCGCGGTCACCAAAAATATCTGAAGAATATATTGCAACCATAATTGCCGACAGCTCAGAAAAGTTCATTAACAAAAACAAACTCTCCATAGGAAAATACGAATGGCAAAAAACGGCTTCCGCATTTTCAGTATCAAAAAGAGATGTAAATATGATATGTAAATATATCTTAAACCAGAAAGAACATCACAAAAAAACCACTTTTAAAGAGGAGTATGAAAGGTATATCAGATATTATGAGAGAACAATCCGTCCGGTTAAATAAGGTAATAAGGTTGAAGTGGGATAGGGGAATGTTTTGTACTAAGGTTGAAATGAAAAGATAAGGTTTTAGAGTTTTCCCGGAAAAAATCCGGTTAATATTTTATTATTGGGAAAAAAAGGAATAGGGAAAAACACGATTCAGGTATAATAAGATTAATATATTGCAAATTAGAGGCTTAACTCCGATTATGACAAACTGAAATAGTTTCATTGACAATACGCAAAAACCTTATTCACATTTTCAACCTTAATAGAATGAAATTATAAAAAACAAACAACCTTATTACCTTATTAGGATTTTATCCGGCCGGGAACAATAAGGTAATAAGGTTGATGTGGGGTTGGAAAAAATATTTGTACCAAGACTAAAATGAAAAGATAAGGTTTTATGGTTTTTCCATAATGAATATGTTTAGTATTTTATCTTCCAATGAAGAAGGGGAATCCTTAGAAATTAGTAAATGATATATGAACAGAGAATTGTTTGTTACTCGAAAAAAACTCACGCAGCGGCGCAGCGACGCAAAGAAAAAACTCAATTCCGGAATAATGAGATTAATATATTGCAAATTAGAGGCTTAACTCCGATTATGACAAACTGAAATAGTTTCATTGGCAAGATACAAAAAACCTATTTTATAAATTTCCTAAATGCCGAAATATCACCGTTTTTAGAAGTAACCGACAACAGATAACTACCCTTGGGTAAAAAATCCGTGTTGAGGGTTAAGATGCTTTCTCCAGTAACGGACGAAAAGAGTTTGGAAAGAATTTTTTGCCCCGTTACGGAATATATTTCCAATGTGATATCATCGTATTTTTTAATATTAACCTCAATGTTTAACTCCGAAGAAACGGGATTGGGATAAATATTTCCCAAATTACCGGAAGTTATTTGATAATTGTCATACCCAACCTGATTATCACAATATATCTTCAACTCGACATTGTCGGCAATATAATTGGATTCATTTAATACTACATCCGTTTTTTTATGATAAAAAGCTGTTTTTTCGGCATATATGGAATACGCATCAAGAGGCAAGTTGTCGAACGACCAATTACCGTTAATATCGGTTTCGGTATATCTAAAGATTGAGTTATTACTGTCAAACAAAAGAACAATAATTCCGGATATATCCACACTACCTGCGCAATCGTCGTCCACGGCAATATATCCGCCGACAGAACCGTTTCCGGCAACATTTTGTTGTGCTTCGGGAAGATGTATCTCTAAGGCATAATTATTACTGTCAATCAAAACAATAGGGTCGGCATCTTCCCAAAAAAGCGAGTTTTCATAATACGACGGGACAAAATTATCATAATTCATAGAGTTATCGGTCAGTCCGACCTTAACAATATACTCTCCCTCCAAAACCTGTGAAAACCAGTAATATCCGTATTGAAAATAGGTAAGTGTATCATACGGAACATAATTTCCGTTGTATTTCCTGTAAAGAAAGGCTACAGCAGTATCATTATTAGTTCCGGAATTATTCATAGGAAGTTCACCAAGATAGGTAACACCTCCGAAATCGAAATATTCAGGAGTTAAAACCGATTCGCAAACCGAACTTACAACAGTTCCGTTTTCTTTTGTAACCTCAAGGCAAACAAGGTAGCTGCCCGGATTACTATAAATATGAACCGGACTCATTTCTAAAGATGTCATACCGTCACCGAAATCCCAAAACCAATTTTCGGCACCTCCCGACGAAGCATCAAAAAAATGATATTTGTTGGGTATTTGAGACAGGGAATCAAGTTCATAAGTAAAATCGGCTATGAGAGGTTCGTCTTCAACTATTACCAGTTCACAATATGTATCGCATAAGATGCTGTCGCTGAAAACAGAGAGGCAAACAAGATATTCTCCGGGTTGCTGGAAAGTGTGTACCGGATTTTGACCTGTGTAATAAGTTGAGTCACTAAACCACCACTCCCAATCGTCAATATCACCTGTTGAAGCATCAAAAAACATAAAAGTAAAAGGGTCGGCAGGATCTTGTTCATAGGTAAAAAATGCTTCACACTGAGGCGGTTCCACAACGAAAACCGTTTGCACGGAAAATGCAAAGCAAGTGTCAAGTGTGAGTGAATCGGCACTTAAAGTACTGAGGCTTACCTCAAAGGAATTACCCATTAAGGGATCGAAAGTGTGCTCAACGGTTTGCCCTTCGCCGGTGGTACCGTCACCGAAATCCCATTCATATATAAATGCTTCCGGTAGAGAATACCCGTAAAATGTAAAGGTTACACTGTCATTTGTCGAATACTCAAAATAATTAATACAATCGCCACCCCCGTTATAAACCAAAACTTCCTCACTATATTGTGCAACACAACTGTCTTGTGTAATGGAATCATAGGTTGTGGTTGTCAATGATACAATAAATGAATTTCCTAACAAAGGATTGAACAGATGATCGGTTTCTTGTCCTGTACCTGTTGTGCCGTCACCAAAATCCCAGAAATAGTAGTCCGCCGTAACCGGGATCGTGACTGCAATGAAATGGATTGTATCATATTGAGATGGCTCGTATGTAAACCATACCTCGCAATCCATCTTTCCGTTACCGGTATCCTTTCCGGAATATTCCGGATTCAATATCACATAATCACGAGAAGGTGAGGCAGTGGAAAAAGTTATTGCCAGGAAAAGTATCGTTAATATGGAAAAAGTTGTTTTCATTTTATTTTAGTTTTATCAAAACACCAAATCTCAAACCGACCGACCAGGGGCTTTTATTTGTAGCTCTTCTTTCATAAATAGGTTGCATATAGTAATTGTAAACCGGTTCCAATGTGAGGTTCACTCTATTTGACAAAGAGTATGAAATCCCCAGTGATGCCGACAATTTAAAATACGAGTTGATCCTTTGAGGTGTTTCGTCGTTAATTACTATTGATGTTGCATTATCATTCACATAATCAACTCCGGGTTCATAACTGCTGACCAGAATAGAGTATATACCTCCGGCTTTAAGGTATAGCGACAGTCTTTTAAACCTGCGTATAGTATATCCTACATAAACGGGAATACGAAGATATGTATAACGATTGTTAGATGTTGCAGACGTTCTATAATCAACCGTATCATACAATCCTTCCAAAGTTGTTTTAAACACAGGCTCACCCGTTACCGGGTCTATTTCAAATGAGTTCACCTGATAAAAATACCCAATACTGTCATATTGAGAGTAGTTAATATCAAACTTTCCGTCGTCATCCGAAATGGAAACACCCAATCCCGCTTCTAAAAAGAAATCATCACCATACATTCCGGTAAGATCTACGTTAACGGCTCTTTTTTTACTGTTATTCGTGTCGTTAGCAAATATTAACTCGGGCATGATAAAAAGCCCGGTGGAGAACGAGCCATTTATTTTGCCATAATCACTTTTCGGTACCAGTTCAAAATTAGAATAGGCTGAATTCATATTAATGCTCCCCGGGTAGCTGTTTTTAAAACTATTTACAGCCATTCCATAAACAGAAGGCATAAATGAAATACTGTTATCATTCAACGTTGGTAATCCGGGGTAATTATTTTTATTATTTACTGTATACGGCGATGAATTTATATCATGTGCAACAACGTCTCCCGTAACCAAATCTTTACCGTTCGGTTTTTTCTGATTATCGGCATTTGCGGAAGCAGATGAAAGATTTTTGATTTGCTTATTATTATCATTTTCTAATTCATTGGAAACGTTTGTATTCCGAATATCACTATTTTTAAGATTTTTAGTTGTATTATCAAGATGTGTTTGTTCTATTGTTTGTTCTGCTTTTAAAACTTCCTCAGTCCGGTTTGAAACAAAACCGTCTGATTCTACGGCAGTATTTATAACGGTTTTCCCTTCCGTAATCACAGTATTACTTCCGTTAAACAGCCAATATCCCCCTACTCCAATACCAATAAGGAAAATTATCGCAGAAGCATAAAACAGACTGCTTCTGAAAAACAACCTCAACGAAATTGCTTTCCAGACTTTTGGTGACGGTTGCTTCCCGTATCCGTCCAGAGTTCCTTTCAGGAGTTCCTCAATATTATTAAAATTATCATCCATTAGATGTAACAGTTTTTAAAATCAAATTTTTCTCTTCGAGTTTTCGTCGAATAAATTTCTTAGCCTTTGACAATTGCGACTTTGATGTGCTTTCCGAAATCCCCATAATTCCACCTATCTCTTTATGAGAATACCCCTCAAAGATATAGAGGTTAACTACACTTCTGTAGCCGGCGGGAAGGCTTTGTAAAACTTTTATCATTATCTCGGGGTTGACAGGAGAATAGGCAATCTCCTCATCTTCCTGATAATCGGAAGATATATTTTCAATATCCTCATAGGAATATTTTACATTTTTCTTAATATGTGTTATCGCAGTATTAACCATAATACGTCGAACCCAGCCCTCAAAAGAACCGTCTCCCCTAAAATTTTTAATATAGGTAAATACCTTAATGAACCCTTCCTGCAATACATCCTCGGCATCTGCCATATTTGAACAATAACGCAGACAAACGCCAAGCATTACCGGTGAATATTTCTCATATAGCCGGTTTTGGGCACTTTTCTTACCTTTCTTACACCCCTCAATTATTTTGTCATCACCAATCATCAAAAATCACTACTGGCAATTAGACTTACATTAATCGGTTTGGTTGCCTGCCAAATCAAATTTTTTCTTCATTCCGGCCATTTTATCGGCTTAACAAAAATTTAAATGCAACTAATCAAACAACATATTTGTCCTTTTTCTATATTAGAATATGCAAATTTACTAAAAATCGAATTATGAAAAAATTTACGTTTACTTATGTAGCACTACTTATCGGGTTTGTAATTTACGGACAGCCACCGTCAACATTCGACCTGCGTGATTACAACGGTCAGAATTATGTTACTTCCGTAAAAAATCAGCAGGGAGGCACTTGCTGGACACATGGCACAATGGCAGCCATAGAAGGCAATCTTATGATAACCGGAAATTGGACAGCCGCCGGTGAAACCGGAGAGCCTAATCTGGCGGAATATCATCTCGACTGGTGGAACGGTTTTAACCAGGCTTTTAATGAAGACCTTGATCCTCCAACCGGAAACGGACTTGAAGTGCATATGGGTGGCGACTACCGCGTTTCGACAGCCTACCTCTCCCGCGGCGAAGGTGCCGTCCGTGATATTGACGGACAGTCTTACAGCTCTCCTCCCGAAAGATATTTGGATTCTTATCACAAATATTATCCCCGGACAGTCGAATGGTTTACAATGGACGAAAACCTGAATGGAATAGACCTCATTAAAGAAAAAATAATGACAAATGGTGTGTTGGCAATCTGTATGTGTTATGACGGTAGTTTTATGTCAAATTACATTCATTATCAGCCGCCAAGCAGTAATGAATTACCAAATCATTCCGTCTCGGTTATCGGATGGGATGATAATAAAGTAACTCAGGCGCCACAACCCGGAGCATGGCTTGTAAAAAACAGCTGGGGAAGCGGCTGGGGATTTGACGGCTATTTCTGGATATCATATTATGACAAATGGGCTTGCCGTGAACCCGATATGGGTGCCGTATCTTTCTCAGACGTGGTCTTCTATGATTACGATTATGTCTATTATCACGACTATCACGGATGGAGGGATACAAAGCCGAATACCACCGAAGCATTTAATGCCTTCACGGCTGTTTCGGGCGATGTGTTGAAATCGGTTAACTTTTTTGTTCCTGTTAACGACGTGGACTATACTGTTAAAGTTTATGACGATTACACCGGAGGAGAATTGCAAAACGAGCTTTCATCGGTTTCAGGTCATATTGATTATAAAAGTTTTCAA